>Ga0187866_1000021_pt1 | contig 227046 bp, 234 predicted proteins | sample June2016WEW_11_1_3_FD_133013 | JGI IMG/M metagenome (GOLD analysis project Ga0187866, IMG submission 133013) | Peatland microbial communities from SPRUCE experiment site at the Marcell Experimental Forest, Minnesota, USA - June2016WEW_11_150 | ecosystem: Environmental > Terrestrial > Soil >... | reverse complement strand
TTGATTATGGAATGGATAAGTATATAAACCTCTTCTATACTTTCGATCCAGATCCGTCTGGTGGAGAGAGATCCCCGGCCTCAGGTTATGGACAACCGGGTGGGTGGTCTGGGACATGCCATCAGTTTGGCGCGTTGCCCTTCCTGATGAGGTCTGGTCCGGGAAGACACCTGGCTATGGGAGAGGGTGATGTTCTTCCGGTGGGTCCAGGAGCACTCGGGGTGGCAGCCGGTATAACGGTTGGGGTGGTGGTTGGAGGGGTGGTCGTGGTCGTCGTGGTGACCCCTAAGGGGAGAAACCCGGTTCATTCCGCCACTCGCGGGATATTCCGCCGGGGGAGTACTCCATCACGTAATCGGCCGAGACATTCACCTGGGTGAGGGTGAGCTGAACGTCGTAGATCTGCGGGTTTCCCGTGACGTTCAGGAAGGCGACGGTCCCCGTCCTCCCGCTCGTATAGGAGGTCACCGGCAGCCCCCCGCGGTTCGCGAGGTCCTGGAGGGTACGGTTCCACACCTCGGCTGTATTGTTGCTCGCCGCCATGATGGTCAGGTTCACCCACCTTGTATTGTTCCCGGACGGAAAGGGCGCACTATTGATATCGGTGACCGCGCTGGTGACGGTGATGGGGCCGCTCCCGCTTATATTGGCGGTCGCGACACCGCCCTGGAGGAGGATCTCCCCCACATTCACCACGGGTGCGCCGTTCACCATGGAGAAACTGATGGACGGGGGGACCTCGTTGCTGGAGCCATCGGACTGCTCCAGGAACACCCCTCCCAGCTGGTAGTAATAGGTCTGGGGGGTGTAGTAGAGGTTGTTTGACCGGTACTCGATGGCCCCCATGGACTGGGTTGGCCAGGTGAAGACCTTGGGGCTGAACCCATAGGTCACTTTGTACGAGGCCGTGATCTTACCTGAGTTATCGCTCGTTGATAGCAGGATGTTCTGGGGGCTCTGGAACTGGGTGGAGATGCCGTAGATCGGGTTCATCAGGTCCACCGTGTACACCGTGGAGGTGCCGATGTTCCGGTATACCGGCATGCTGTTTACGACGGGGCGGGCACCGGAGTTGGTACTGACCGTAATGTCGGTGCTGTTCCAGTCTGTTGTCCAATTCGTCCAGAAATTTGAGATATTGCCGTGCGTGTCAGTCTGCAAGGTGAACCGGTTATAATTGAAAAAATTCGGTGTGACATTCACCCAGACATCCCATGCCGGCCCATCGATCCAGACCCCCCGCTGGGTCGGGAGATCGGTCGAGGAGATACTGATGTAGAAGTGCTGGGGTGTCATGTTCACGTTGAGATTCAATGCCGGAGAAAAGGGGATGGTTCCGCTGTCGTTATACCCCCCGGAACTGACCAGGAAGTAGGAATCCGAGGTGATGGTGATGTTCTCGGTCCTCTGGTTGAGGGCCAGGACGGCGCCGGCTTTCGGGGGATTGAGGAAGGGGAAGAAACCCAGTATTCCCCCGGTTTGACCGCTCCCCAGGCTGAGGGCAGGGCCGAAGTCGCTGGTACACCGGCGGCTGGTCCAGAGGGTGTCGATATTGAGCTTGTACTCGGTGAACCGTTCCTTCACATCGGACATCTGGGCGATCTCGTTCTCCCGTCCCATGGTCGGCATCAGGTAGAGGAAGTAGAGGGAGAGGGTCATGATGATGACTGCGAGGATGAGGATGAACCCGATGGCCTCGGAGATCCCCCCCTCGCGATTGGGGTACGTCATTCTCTTCTTTAATATATCGAATGATTAATATATAAATCCTCTCCGGAGTCCGGGCCTGCGGTGGGGCAACCGGGCCCTGCATTGGTATACAAGGACCGGACGTCTGCTCCCTGTCGGTATTGGTGAAGAGCATGTTACACCCTGCGAGTGAGAGTTGGATACATCCCGGACTCTTTGATCCGGTGATTGGCCGATTGTCAGGGTTAAACACTATAAATGGAGAGGACACATCTTTGATGGAACGGTGAACAGCGTGAGCGAGAGGATCCACTGGGCGGACGTGGTTGCATCCTCGGTGAAAGGCGATACGCCCCACCGGGTTGCCACCGGGATCACCCCCTCCGGGCCCATCCACATCGGGAACATGCGGGAGGTACTCACGGGCGACCTGGTCTACAAGGCCATGGTTGAGCGCGGGCTCTCCGCGGAGCTCCTCTATATCGCGGATGACTTCGACCCGCTCCGCAAGGTGTACCCGTTCCTCCCTGAGTCCTATGCCGAATGGGTGGGAAAGCCGATCTCGGATATCCCCTGCCCCTGCGGGGAGCACAGGAGCTATGCAGACCATTTCCTCACCCCGTTCCTCTCGGCTCTTTCGGAACTGGATATCTCCCCCCGCGTGTACCTCTCGAGCGAACTGTACCGGTCAGGTGCCTACACGAAGGAGATCGCGACCGCCATCGGTCATACAGGGGAGATCCGGCATATCCTCGAGCGGGTCTCGGGCAGGACCCTCCCTCCGGACTGGGCACCCTTTTACCCCGTCTGCAGCGTCTGCGGGAAGCTCTCTGCTGCGCGGATCCTGGAACATGACGCCGCCCGCAGCACGGTCCGCTACCACTGCGCCTGCGGGAACGAGGGCACGGCCGACTACTCGCGGGGCGAAGGGAAGCTCGTCTGGCGGGTGGACTGGCCCATGCGCTGGGCCCACTTCGGGATCACCGTCGAGCCCTTCGGCAAGGACCATGCGACCGCGGGGGGGTCCTATGACACGGGGAAGGAGATCGCCCGCAGGGTCTTCCGCTGCGAGCCGCCCTATCCCGTCATCTACGAGTGGATCAGCCTGAAAGGGAAAGGGGCAATGCACTCATCGAAGGGGGTGGCGGTGACCATCACCGAGATGCTCGAGATCGTCCCGCCAGACGTCCTCCGTTACCTCATCGTCCGCGCGAGGCCGGAGAGGACCATCGACTTCGACCCCGGGATGGGGCTCATCACCCTCATCGACGAGTATGACCGGGTCTCCCACGAGGCCGCGGGCAGGGAGTACGAGCTCTCCCGGATCGCCTCCATCCCCACCCGGATCCCCTTCCGGCACATGGTGACCGTGGTCCAGATCGCCCACGACGACAGGGGGCTCTTCTCGTGCCTCTCCCGGAGCGGGTACGACGTCTCCAACGCGCCGAACATCCTGCGGCAGGCAGAGCGCGTGAGGGTATGGCTCCGGAAGTACGCCCCTGACACGGTGAAGTTCTCGGTTAAGGAGAAGCTCCCGCCCCATCTGAAGGATCTCTCCGAGGACGATACCCGGGCCCTCTCATCGTACCTCGAGTTCTTGAAGGCCCTTCCTGCATGGTCGGCAGAAGCGATCCACAACGGCGTCTACGAGGTGGCGCCCCGGTGCGGGACCGACGCAAAACGGCTCTTTGAGATCATCTACCTCGCCTTCCTGGGGCAGGTGCGGGGCCCGCGCCTGGGCTGGTTCCTCGAGGCCCTCGGGAAGGAGTTCGTGCTCGGGCGGCTCTCCGAGGCGGTGTCGCCCTGTGTACTCTAGGGGATGCGAACTCTGCCACCAGGGGGCCAAGATGGTCCTCTTTGTCACGGGCCTCTGCCACCGGAGGTGCTGGTATTGCCCCCTTTCGCCGGAACGCAGCGGCCAGGACCTCGCATACGCAAATGACAGGCCGGTAAACCAGCCGGAGGAGATCCTTCTCGAGGCACGGATGATGGGAGCCCTCGGCACGAGCATCACCGGCGGCGAGCCCTTCCTCGTCCCAGGCCGTGTCGCGGCGTTCTGCACGATCCTAAAGGAGGCCTTCGGCAAAGAACACCATATCCACCTCTACACGGGTATGGCGCCTACCCGGGAGATGCTCACCCCTCTCGTCGGCCTGGTTGACGAGATCCGGTTCCACCCGCCTCAGGACGCCTGGCCGGAGATCCTTGGATCGCCGTACGCCCGTTCCCTTGAGACAGCCAGGTCCCTCGGCTTCGCCGCGGGGATCGAGGTCCCTTCACTCAAGGGTCTCCCGGCGCTTGCCGGGATCCTCCCGCTGGTCGAATTCCTGAACATCAATGAGCTCGAGTGGGGCGGCATCAATGCCGATGAGATGAGGAGCCGGGGGTATATACCCGAAGACAGCGTCCACAACGCGGTCAGGGGCTCCCGCAGGTGGGCCAGGGATCTCCCCCACCGGGACAAGGTCCACTGGTGCTCCTCGAGATTCAAGGACGCAGTCCAGCTCCGTGAGCGCCTCAAGCGTATCGCCACCCGGACCGCCCGCCCTTTTGACGAGGTGACGGGGGACGGGACGATCCTTTACGGTGTCCTGGAGCCAGACGGGCAGCTCGCCCCCGATCACCTCGGCCTCCGGGAGGGGAGCTACGAGGAGTGCGACGGCCGAATCGAGCTCTCATGGAGGGCGCTCCAGAAAAGGGCAAAACGCCTCGCAGGGAAGAAGTACATCGTGGAGCGCTACCCCAACCGCGGCGTGGTGGTGGAGGTGACCCCCCTGTGAAGGTGCGTTCCGGCCTCGAGGGTCTCTACGAGCGCCTCCTCGTCTGGCAGATCCGGCATGTCCCGCTCCACATCGCCATCATCCAGGACGGGAACCGCCGGTTCGCGAGGTCCCTCGGCCTGGTGGCCGGCGAGGGGCATCGGGCCGGAGCCGACACCACCGACAGGGTGCTCGACTGGGCGCACGAGATGGGGGTGAAGTACATCACCCTCTACTCCTTCTCCACCGAGAACTTCCGGCGGGACAGCGTGGAGGTGGAGAGCCTCTTCTCCCTCTTCAAGGAGCGGTTCGAGAGGATACTCTCCGATGACCGCATTCACCGCCATCGTATCCGGGTCCGGGTCTTCGGGGACCGCACCCTCCTCCCGCCCGACCTCCTGGAGAGGGTGGAGGCTGCCGAGGAGGCCACCCGGGCCTACGGGAACTACTTCGTGAACATCGCCCTCGCATACGGCGGAAGGAACGAGATCGTCCATGCCGCCCGTTCCATACTCCGGGGGGTGAGGGACGGGGCGATCACCCCGGAAGAGATCGATGCAGCCCTCGTGGAGCACCACCTCTACGACGGGAAGTACCTCCCCCCCGTCGACCTCATCATCCGCACAGGGAACGAGCGCCGTACCTCCAACTTCCTCCCGTGGCTCGCGAATGGCAATGAGAGCGCGGTCTACTTCTGCGCCCCCAACTGGCCGGATTTCCGGAAGATCGATTTCTTCCGCGCTCTCCGCCTCTATGACCAGCGGATGCGCGGGAAGGGAATGCCCGCACGCGAGTAGGACAGGGTTCCGGTCAGCTCCCGAACCGCCGTTTCCGAAACTGGTAATCCCGGAGAGCCCGGAGGAAGTCCACCTTCCGGAAGAGCCTCCAGTTCACGTCTGAGAAGAAGAGCTCGGAGTACACGCTCTGCCAGATGAGGAAGTCGGTGAGGTGGGAGCCACCGGTCTTCACCACGAGATCGGGGGTGTAGCGGAAGGTGAGGTACGAGTCGATGAGTCCCTCGTCTACCGTGTCCGGGTCGATCCCGTCCCTGGCCATCCCCCGGATGCACCCGGTGATCTCCTCGCGGCCCGAGTGGCCGATGGCCACGAGGACCGGCATCCCCTCCCCCAGCACCTCGTCACGGTTCCCTCCGTGAAGCTCCAGGCGGGCAAAGTCCGCGATCCGGCAGATGAAGGGAAGGAAAGGCTCGATCCTCGCCGCATCCCGGGTGCTGATATGGAAGGTGACCCCCCGGATCCCCACCTCCCTGCACCACCCGCTCACCTCTGCGATCTTTTCGGGGGCATCGATCATGTCCTGCTCGGTGATCATGAAGCAGAGGTGCTCGGGGAAGAGGGTGAGCATGCGCAGGAGCAGCTTCTCATAGAGCCAGTAGATCATGAGGCCCACCTGAGGAGCGCATCCCTGTCCATCGTATTCAGGATATCCCCGGGGCTGCACCAGCCCCTCCTGGCGAGGGTGATGCCATGGCTGATATTCCCGAGATCTTCCCGCTCATGGGCATCCGTCCCGATGGAGAGCAAGAGCCCCCTGTCCCGTGCCTCCCTGATCTGGGGATCGTCGAGGTCCATCCGGTAGGGGGAGGCGTTGATCTCAAGGGCGGTCCTGTTTCCCTTTGCCACCTCCATGACCCGGTCCATGTCCAGGTCATAGGCTGCCCTGGAGGGGAAGAGCCGGCCGGTCGGGTGGCCCAGGATGTCCACGTGATCGTTTGCGAGCGCCGAGAGGATCCGGCGGGTCATGGTATCCTTCTCCTCGTGCAGCCCCGAGTGGACCGAGGCGATGACGATATCGAGGTCTCCAAGCACCCGGTCCGGTAGGCCAAGGCTCCCGTCGGCCATGATATCAACCTCGATACCGGCCAGGAGCTGGCAGACCGACGTGCGGTTCACCCTCTCGATCTCCTTTCCCTGGGCTGTCACCCCGTCCGCGTCCAGGCCATGGGTGATATGGAGCGTCGAGGAATGGTCAGAGATGAGAATGTACTCGTAACCGCGCTCCGCGCCGGCCCCTGCGAGCTCTTCAAGGGTCATCCGGCCGTCGGTTGCCGAGGTATGGACATGGAGATCGCCCCGGATCGCCCCGGGCCCGACGAGGACCGGAAGATCCCCTGCGAGAGCCCGCTCGATCTCACCGCGGTCTTCCCGGATCTCGGGGGGGATGAGGGGGAGGCCGAGGGTGGCGAAGAGAGACGCTTCGTCAGGAAAAGTATGGAAGGTACCTCCGGTCCGTTCCTCGAGGCCGTACTCGTTCAGCTTTAGCCCCCGCTCGATGGCAAGCGCCCTGAGCCGGATATTGAAGTCCTTGGACCCGGTGAGGTAGATGAGCATGGACCCGAAGGATCCAATATCCGTGAACCTGATATCTACCCGCTCACCCAGGCACCGGACGGAAGTGCGCTGTTCGCCCTCATTGATCATCTCGTCGGCGATCGGCCTGAGCCTCGCGTTCACCGCCCGGGGGGATTCCTTGCTGACGATATCGATATCCCCAACGGTTGACTTCCCCCGCCGGTAGCTGCCGGCGACCTCGAACGTCCCGGGGGTGAGGACCGATGCGACCTTCGCGACCACCGCGTCCGCCCTGTCCCGGGTCATCCGGGTGGCCGAGGCCCGGTACTGGGCAATGGACCTGAGGAACTCGGACTCCTTCTTCTCGCCGAAGCCCTTCACCGCCCGGATCCGCCGGGAACGGGCCGCCTTCTCGAGGTCTTCTATCGACTCGATGCCGAGCTTCATCCAGAGCCGGTGGACGGTCTTCGGGCCCACCCCGTCGAGTTTCAGGAGTTCGGGGAGGGAATCCGGGATCTTCGCCTTGAGCTCGGAAAGCTCCGGAAAGGTCCCGGTCCGGACGATGGATGCGATCTTCTTCGCGATGCCGCTCCCGATCCCCGGGATCGCGACGAGGGCCTTCTCATCGAGTTCTGAGACCGGGACGGGGCTCCCCTCCACCTGCTGGGCGGCCCGTTCGTAGGCGCGCACCTTGAAGACGTCCTCCTCCCCTGTCACCTCCAGGAGCTGGGCCATGAAGCGAAGGCGTTCCGCCACATCCCGGTTCGAACCGGCCATGGGTACAACTCATCCCCGCGGTATATGGTTCTCTCGCTTCCCGGGCCTCATCCCGATGGTGCTATCGCCCCATCCGTATGGGGTCCCTCTCCCCATCCGGATAGGTCCTGCCCCTTTTGGGGCCAGGCCCTCATCCGAAGTGGCCCCTTCGGGCCCCCTTCGCCCTCCGGATAGTGCCCCCTCCCCATCCGGATAGGCCATGTCCCCCAAGGCCATGGCAAGATGAGGCTATCGCCCCATCCGAAGTGGCCCCTTCGGGCCCCCTTCGCAGTCTGGAAGGGGCCCCCTCCCCTCCAGACAGACCCTGTCCCTGATGGGACACGGCCTAATCCAAATGGATATGACAGGCTGGTGAGAGATATGAAAGCATATGGAGCATGCCGCATGCGAGGACCTCTTGGAGGCCATCCTCATCCTCACCGAGCGGTGCGGATCCCCTCCCACGGCGGAGGACCTCGCGGCGCACCTGGGGAGGGATACAGCCTCCCTCGGGGCTCTTCTCACGGACCAGGAGAGGACCGGCAGGGTCAGCGTGGATTCCTCGGGAAAGGTAACCCTCCTTCCCGACGGGCAGGCGATCGCCTCCCGGGTGGTAAACCGGCACCGGATCCTCGAGTCCTTCCTCGCAGAGAAACTCGGCGTGGAACCGGGGAAGGCCTCCGGGGAGGCGTGCCTCATGGAGCACCAGGTCTCTGATGAGACCATCAGGAAGCTCTCGGACTTCCTCGGGAGGCAGGGAGGGGCCAGGCGCCGGTCCCGGACACGCAGCGGAGGGGCGGGGGACGGTGAGGGAGAAGTTGCCGGGACACCGATCCCCCTCTCGGAGTACCCCGAGGGGACCCGGCTCCGGGTGATGGCCATCGGGAACTTCTCCCGGGTCCGCAGGCTCGCCGACGTTGGGCTCCTCCCGGGGGAGTCCCTGGTCCTCAAACGGAAGCTCTCCAACGGCTCGGTTGTGGTGGAGGTGAAGGGGTGCGACATCGCCCTCTCCTCCGAGATCGCGGCCTGCATCCTCGTAGAGGAGGAGGGATGAGGTTTGCCCTCGTAGGGAACCCGAACGTCGGGAAGTCCCTCATCTTCAACCAGCTGACCGGCCTCGGCGTCGAGGTCTCCAACTACCCGGGCACGACCGTTGTGCTCCACCGCGGCTCCACCTGCGTGGACCGCGAGAAGGTCGAGATTCTGGATCTCCCCGGGGTCTACTCCATCGACGGGGACCAGGAAGAGGAGGCCCTCGCGCGGACCATCCTCACCGCCGGTGACCTGGACGGGGCTGTCATGGTCCTGAATGCCATGAACCTGGAGCGGAACCTCTACCTCCTCCTCCAGGTCGCCGAGACGGGCATCCCCCTCGTCGTCGCGGTGAACATGATGGACGAGGCCGAGGCTGCCGGCCTGGAGATCGATCTCGGGAAGCTCTCGGGTATCCTCGGTGTCGAGGTCCTCGGCACGGCTGCGACGAGCGGGAGGAACCTAGGCGGGATCATGCCCCTTGCCCTGGAGAGAGCGCGCACGGCGGGCGTGGCGGTGCCGTACGATGCGGATGTCGAGGCCGCGATACGGACGCTCGAAAAGACCCTCGGGGCCACGCGCCTCGCGGCAATCTGGTCGCTCGACGACATCGGTACAGACCCGCATATCGCCGAGGCTGCAGGGGATCTCGCAGGGGAGATCGAGCAGAGCCACCGGATGTCGGTCCACCAGATCATGGCGCTGAACCGGTTCACCCTCTCCCGGGAGATCGCGGGGAAGGTGGTGAGGAGAGGGGGATCGAGAGCCGGCATCGACCTGGACCAGCTCCTGTCCCGGGAGATCCCGGGCATCCCGATCCTGGCCTCGGTTCTCGTCGGTATGCTCCTCCTCGTCTTCGTCTTCGGTTCTCTCCTGGAAGGAGTCATAGTCAGGCTCTTCCAGGATTTTGCCGTTGCGCCCCTCACCTCCCTCGGGCTCCCGCCCTTGGCCGGGAAGGTCGCGGTATCGGCGGTCATCGGCCTCCAGGCGGGCTTCGGGATCGCATTCCCCTACATCCTCCTCTTCTTCCTCCTCCTCTCCATCCTCGAAGACTCCGGGTACATGACCCGGGCCGCCTTCCTTGCAGACCGGGCGATGCACCGGGTGGGGATGCACGGGGGTGCGATCATCCCGATGGTCGTTGCCTTCGGGTGCAATGTGCCGGCCATCATGGCGGCGAGGAACCTCGGGACGAAGAGGGAGCGGCTCATCGCGGCCTTCCTCATCACGATGATCCCCTGCTCGGCACGGACCGTGATCATCGCCGGTGTTGTCGCCGCCTTCGTCGGGATCCCCGCGGCGCTCTCCATCTACGGGATGGTCTTTCTCGTCATCTTCCTCACCGGAGTCCTTCTCTCCCGGGTCACCCCGGGCGGCCAGATCGGCATGATCCTGGAGATCTCTCCCCTCCGCTGGCCGAAGCCCGGCCTTGTCCTCGCGAAGTCCTTCCACCGGCTCAAGGATTTCCTGGTGGTGGCAATCCCCCTCCTCGTGGCAGGGAGCTGCATCCTCGGGGTCCTCGAGTTCTTCGGGATCCTCGCGGTCTTCCAGGACCTCGCGGCCCCGCTCTTCCAGGGGCTCCTGGGGCTCCCTCCCTATGCCATCACCGCCCTCCTCTTCGGGATCCTCAGGAAGGAGATGGCCGTCGAGACCCTGGCGGTTCTCGCCGGCTCCGCGAACCTTTCCATTGTCATGAGCACCCTCCAGATCTACATCTTCGCGGTCATATCCACCCTCTTTGTGCCCTGTATCTCGACGATGGCGGTCCTCTCCCGGGAGAATGGCTGGAAGGTCGCGGCCCTCGTCACCCTCTATACCGTGCTCCTCGGGATCGGGATCGGGGCAATGATTAACCTGGTCTTCGCATAGGGTACTGGAAGAACCCATGCTCAGCTTCATCGGCCTCGGCCTCTCCGACGAGCGCGACATCTCGGTGAAAGGCCTCGAGGCGGTCCGGTCGGCCGACCGGGTATACGTCGAGACCCATACATCGCGGCTCACAGGGACGACCCTTGCTGCCATGGAGGAGTTCTATGGAAGGCCCGTCATCCCTGTCACGAGGGAGGAGATGGAGATGCGCCCCGGGGAGATCCTTGCCCATGCAGGGGAAAGGGAGGTGGCCCTCCTCTGCGGCGGTGACCCCATGGTCTCCACGACCCATGCAGACCTCAGGCTGAGGGCTAAAGCCGCGGGGGTGGAGACCCGGATCATCCACGGGGCCTCCATCCAGAGCGCGATCTCCGGGCTCACGGGCCTCCAGAACTACCGGTTCGGGAAGCCCACCTCCATCCCTTTCCCCTCGGGAACCTGGTTCCCGACGACACCCCTTGAGACCGTCCTCTCGAACCTAGCACTCCACCTCCATACCCTCGTCTATCTCGATATCCAGGGCGGGAGGCTCATGTCCGTGAACGAGGGGATCGGGCTCCTCGGCGAGATGGCTGCGCGGACCTCCCGCCCGGCTCCGGACTTCTTTGTGGGCATCGCCCGTGCGGGATCGCCGGATTCGTTCGTCGCCGCAGGGAGTGCAGATTGGCTTCTCGGGCAGGAGTTCGGCCCGCCCCTCCATATCCTCGTCGTCCCTGCTGACCTGCACCCGGTGGAACAGGAGTACCTGGAGGCCTTCTCCCTCTATGAAGGTTCATGATTACGGCGAATCCCTGGGGAGGATCCTGGTGGGCATCTCCCCCTCACCTCCCCGGGGGACTGCCCTCCACGAGGTGGCGCGGCAGGCACACGAGATGGTGGATGCGTACCTGATGGACGGGAAGGCATTCCTCTCCTCCGGCGACCTGATGAACGGGCTCGCCGCGTTCACCTACGCTTCCGGGTGGCTGGATGCATCTTCCACCCTCGGCCTCTTCACGACAAGGGAAAACCTTGGCATCCCGGAATTTCCCGAGGAGGCGGCCTCCCTGGATGGTGACCGCCTGCGCGAGAAGAGGGAGAGGTACAGGAAGATGCTCTCGGGAGCCCTGGAGGCCCTCGAGTGCTCCCCCGACCCGGGAAGCCCCCTCTTCGGCTCGGCAACCCTCATCCTGGAGAGGGCCGGGGAGCTTCTCGGGGAAGGGGATCTCCGTGCAAAGGAGGGAAGGGGAGCAGATGCCCTTGCCTGCTACAGCCACGGGCATGGCTGGCTCGATGCAGGTGTGAGGGCCGGGCTCTTCCGGGTCCTCCACTCCCGGGAGCTCTTCACGGTGGGCCCCTTGTAGAAGGGGACCTTCTCTGGGCCCCTTGTAGAAGGGGACCTTCTCTGGGCCCCTGTAAAAGGTTATGAGCTTTCCCTGTAACCGGTACATCTGCGTACAGAGGGGCCTGACAGGCGTCCGGAGGGGAAGGGGGGAGGTTTTCGGTGGAGCGTTCGCAGTGGAAGTGGCTCATCATATCGGTGAGCTTCAGCCTGGTCGTCCTGGTCCTCGTCCTCCGCTTCACCGTGACCGAGCAGACCTTCGAGTACCTCCGCCGCCTGAACCCCCTCTTCCTCCTCCTTGCCATCGTCTTCCACTTCCTGGCCTACGGATTCTGGGCGATGCGGATCCGCACGATGGCCGCCTCCCTCGGGCATAAGGTGGAGTTCAGCTACTGCCTGAACCTGGTCATGGCGAACCTCCTCGCGGGCGCCATCACCCCTGCCCAGGCCGGCGGGGAACCGGTGCGGATCCACCAGCTCTACCGGCACAATGTTCCCCTTGGCGATGCCACGGCTATCGTGATCGTCGAGAGGGTCCTCGACGCCATCGTCCTCGGCGTTGCCGGGATCGGCGCCATCTTCCTCCTCGGGGAGATGGTCGAGGCGGTCCCGAGGAACCTGACGCTCGTCATCACCATCTCCTGGCTCATCATGATCCTCTTCATCGCGGCCTTCGTCTTCTCGGTGAGGAACCCCGACCTCCTGAAGAGGTTCCTCACGAAGGTCTCGCGTCTCTTCGTGAAGCTGTGGGATTTAAAGAGGATCGAGCATTTCATCGGATTCATCGATCGGGAGGTGGACAACTTCCATGACAGCCTCTCCCGGTTCGTGGCCCATGCAAAGGGCGGCCTGCTCTGGGGAACCCTCTACACCGCACTCTTCTGGTTCTCCGAGTTCATCATCGTCTCCCTCATCCTCATGGGCATCGGCGAGCAGCCCCACTACCTCCTCTCCCTCGTGGCCCAGATCGTGATTGCCATCATCATGATGATCCCCCTCACCCCCGGCTCCTCGGGGATAGCGGAGCTCTCAGCTACATCGGTGTATGGGCTCTTCATCAACACCTCCATCGTGGGTGTCCTCGTGGTGGTCTGGAGGGCCATCTTCTACTACCTGAACATCGCCGTGGGGATCCTCGCCTCCATCCCCCTCCTCCAGAGGGAGATGCTCCGCCGTGATGAGGGCCATCCCAAGGTGTAAAGTGACGGGGACTATCCCAAGTTTTAGCGTGACAGGGAGTACCCCAAGGTTTAACGTAAGGAAGGGCGATGTTTACCATCGCCATGGACGAGCAGCGGTGCAGGGTCCGGGGGGTCTTTCTCTCGCTGAGCGAGCAGGGGGCCGCTGCACCGACGGTGCTGCTCGAGCTTCCCGACGGTGACTGTATCCCGATCTACATCGGTCTCTGGGAGGCCATCTCCATCAGGAACGCCATCAAGGGGGAGGTCCTCCCGAGGCCTATCACCCATGACCTCTTTGTCGAGGTGTTGAAGAGGCTCCATGCCACCGTCACCGCCCTCTCCATCGATTCGCTGGAGGACGGGATCTTCTACGCAAAGCTCCACGTGAAGCTGGACGGGGTCATCGAGGTGGTGGACTGCAGGCCGAGCGACGGCATCGCGATCGCCCTTCGTACCGATGCCCCCATCACCGTGGAGGAGGGCGTGGCCTCCCAGGCATCGAAGAAGAAGGAGGACCTGCCGAACCTGCAGGACCTCGACTCCATGATGTGAGACCCTTCTTTCGTCCTTCTTTTCTTCAGCGTCGCCTCTTCCTGAGCTCCCTCCATACCTGGTCGGGATCGATCCCTGCGGCGGCGAGGGCGAGGAGGAGGTGGAACTGGAGATCGGCGGCCTCCGAGACGGTGGCCCCGGGTTCACCGTTCTTCACGGCGAGGATGAACTCCACCGCCTCCTCCCCGACCTTCTCGAGGATCCCGTCGATCCCCTTCTCTCCTGCGGCGAGGCGGCTCACGTAGGACCCTTCCCGCGGGTGGGCGAGCCGGTCCCTGATGACCTCCCAGATCTCCGGGATGACCCCGATCTCCTTCATGTGCCATCCCCCGAGGAGAGGATCTCCCCGAGCTCGGACCCGAAGAACCTCCGGAAGAGGAGCCGCGCCTTCTCCACGTTCGCGCCCCCCTTCCCGATTGCGAGGCCGAGGTCGCTCCTCTTCTGGAGGACGATGCTCACCCGCCCTGCGTCGTCCTTCTTCACCGTGGAGAGGAGTGCCGGCCGGAACATGTTGGCGATGAACTCGTCCGGGCTCTCCGAGTACTCCACCATCTCGATCTTCTTCCCCAGGACCTTCTGCATTCTCCTGATATTCTCCCCCTTCTTCCCGATGGCAAGGCCCATGTCGCCCGGGCGGATCACGTAGATGATGCGGTCGAACCGCTCGTCCATGAGGCAGTCGATGGCGGTGGATTTGGTGAGGATCCTGAGCTCCTCGATATATCTCCTCTCTTTAAAACCGATGGTCCGCTCCATTTCACGTGACTCTGTGCGCTCCCCGTATATATGATTAAAGAAATTGATCGTTGGACAGGATCGGGTATGGAATGCGGGGCGGGTGCCCCGGAAAGGAGTGGTGCGGGCATGCCCGGGGGACTGGTTCCCCCCCGGGCGCGCCCGGTGAAACCCGGTTTTATTCTCTCGGGTAAAAGAGGGTGTGAGAGGTCTTCAGGGTGCCAGGTGGTTGATAGCGGGAGTTCTCGTCACTGGTGTTGTGGGGAATTGCGATTGCCTCCTGGCCCTTCGGATCTCCCCAGATCTTCATGCACATGAGGTGGCTCCTTTCACAGTGGTCTTTCCTTGTAACCAGCGGAGTTCTGCAACCCCAGCCGGTTCACAAAATGTAATAATCACTAATAGTATATATATATTCCTGTTAATCAGCACATACTGATTATCATTTTATACAAAATCTAACTTATATATATGGATTAAAACGGGAACCGGGTCATAATGGAGCCGAGTTCAGACGGCAGATAACGCCGGAGGGCCATCGAAGAACCTGGAGGGGCCATGGGATCTGCCCCGCCTTGCCAGGCTGACCCTCACCTCCCCTTTCTTCGAGCGGGACCGGTTCCGGATTCTCAGGTCTTCTTTGAAGGGGCAGTGCCGGAGAGGTAGTCGAGATCGATCTGCTTGAGGAGGTCAGGGGCCATCGAGCGGAAGACACCCTCGATATTCTTGATGGCCTGGAGGTCATCCATGGACCGCTCGTCCTTGCCCCCGCGGGGCCGGAAGATGACCACCGCGCCTATGGACCTGCCCCGGGGATCCCGGATCGGCGAGACCCGGCCATCCATCGGCCACTTTGTCCCGTTTTTGGCGACAAGGAGCTCATCTCCCTCGCTGGTCACCAGGTTCTCCTCCGCAACCGCCCGCTTTGCCAGGTTCTCCACGATGGTCCCGCTCTCCTCGCGCACAAGCCGGAAGACCTCCGGGAGGGGGCGCAGGTACGACTCGGTGGACTGCCATCCGGTCATGAGCTCGGCTGCGGGATTCATGAAGGTGATCTGCCCCTCGGTGTTCGTGGTGATGATCCCGTCGCTGATGGCCATGAGGGTCTCAAGGAACCACTCCCCCTTCTCCCGCTCCCGCTTCTCCCTCCGGTGCTTGTAGATGGCCATCTCCAGGGTGGTCTTCAGCTCGGTATCGGTGAAGGGTTTGATCAGGTACCCGTAGGGCTCGGTGATCTTCGCCCGCTCGACCGTCCTCTCGTCTGAATATGCGGTGAGGTAGACGATGGGAATGTGGAGATCCCCCGATATCTTCTCACCCGCCTCGATCCCGTCCATCTCCCCTTTGAGGCGGATGTCCATTAAGACGAGGTCCGGGTGGACCTTCGCAGACCTCTCCACCGCCTCTTCACCGGTGGAGACGATGCCGGCTACCTGGTACCCGAGCTCCTGGAGGCTCTCGGCAAGGACCTTTGCGATGACAAAGTCGTCCTCAACAATCAGAATATTGGCTTTTGCCACGGAAACAAAACCCCTTTACTTCTTCATTTCTGGAAACCTGATGATAAAGCTTGTACCCTCTCCCTTCCCTGTCTCGATGGATCCCCCGAGCTGGCTCACGGCAAGGCCGTGGACGAGCCGGAGGCCCAGGGTCTCGGTTGTCTCCAGGTCAAGGTCGGCAGGAAGCCCGATGCCGTCGTCCCGTATCTCCAGGGTGTAGACGGGGCCCTCGTCTTTTGTCACCCTGATGGAGATCTTCCCTCCTTTCCCATCGGGGAAGGCATACTTCAGGGAGTTCGAGACGAGCTCGTTGATGATGAGACTGCACGGAAGCGCGGTATCGATGTCAAGGGAGATCTCCCGTACATCCAGATCGAGGGTGACCCCGGCCGAGCGCTCCTCGTAGGACCGGAAGAGGTACTGGATGAGCCGGGTCAGGTACTCGGCGAGGTCGATGGTGCCGAAGGACCTGGACTGGTAGAGCTTCTCATGGATGAGGGCCATGGTCTTGATCCGGTGCTCGCTGTCCCGGAACATCTCCAGGATCTTCCGGTCCTTCGTCTTCTTGGACTGGAGTACCAGGAGGGCAGAGACCACCTGCATGTTGTTCTTCACCCTGTGGTGGATCTCCCTGAGCAGGTTCTCCTTCTCAAGGAGGGATGCGCGGATCTGGGCCTCTGCCCTCTTCAGGATGGTGATGTCAATGCACACCGAGAGGGCCGCCCTCACCGTCCCCGACTCATCCCGGAGGGGATAGATGGTGAGGAGCGCAGGGAACTGCTCGCCGTTCTTACGTACAAGGGTGATCTCCCCCGAGAACTCCACCTCACGCCTCTTCATCTTGCGGTGGATCTCGGTGAGTCTCTCCCTGTCCTCGGGCAGGTGGAGGATCGCGAGCTTCTCTCCCACAACGTCGGCCTTCCAGTAGCCGAAGATCATCTCGGCCCCCGGGCTGAAGTCCATGATCCGGCTCTCCATGCCCCTGGGATCGGTCGTCACGAAGGCGACGTTATGGGCCGCTTCGAAGATGGCCGAGAGGCGCCGTTCACGCTCGGTGAGCTCCCGGTCCCGGGAGAGGCTCATCTTCATGGCCCGGAGAAAGATAGCAAGAAGGCGCTCTTCCCGTTCCCTGAGTGCCTGATCGGACCTCTTGAGCTTTGTTATGTCCCGATAGAGATCGATCCGGCCGCCCGTGTACGGCGCGTCATTGAGGGCCCTGCTCGTGTATGAAAACCACCGTTCCCCGCCCGGCGAAAACAGGGCGAACTCGGCCTCACGCCCTTCTCCGCCGAAGGAGAGGATGGCGGGAAGATCCGTTCCGTTCGTGCCCCCTGCCAGGTGGGGGGCGATGCTGGTAGCGATGAAATCCCGGATCGCCATCCCCAGGGCTTCCTCCTTCGGTATCCCGGAGAGCTGCTCCATCCTTGCGTTGAAGAGGACGATCTTCCCTGCCTCGTCGACGAGGACTATACCATCATCGAGGAGATCGAGGATCCGTCCGGAATCATCCTCCCGATGGGGCCCCTTCTCCCGGGGTGCAGCCTTCCTCAACCCAACCCCCCATTCTCATATGAGTTGATTACATGCATATAATCAGCACCCGGATGCCCCACCTCTTCCACCACATTCGGAACTGTTATCCCCCAGCCTGGAAACACGTAAAGGGCAGGCCCGGGGAGATGATCCATCTGGGGATATCCCCCTTCCCAGGGCTCGCCTCCAGGGAGGTTGCCTTAAAACCAATGAAAGGGGATCCCGCACCGGAACCATAACACCCGGACAGGGCGCGGAACCGGGTCCCCGAATGATAAATGTTAGCATATTTCTATTAACAGGGAGTGGACCGTATCAGACGATAATAATATCGGCAAATCCATTCAAACAGGAATTAATCAAAAATACGTAATTAGTAACCTTTATATACCAGCGTATTGATATAGATTGTCTTGCAGAGAACGATATCCGGGAGTCTCTCTCTCTGGTTATCGGGATGAAGATCAGGTATGATGTTCCCATACGAGATCGAAAACCTACTCAACATGGATGGATTGCAGGATATGAACGAGATCCTGGACCGGCTCTTGAAGGTCCGCGATATCTCCCGTGACAAGGTACGGGAAATCGGTTTTGACATACGTTCCGTCGACCTGGACAATCTCCCGGGCGAGATGGACAAGGAGAAGGTCTACTGGATCTCGTTTTACAAGAACCTCTTCAACTTTATCAGCATCCCCCTGTTCGTGAACGGGGTCATCGATCAACAGGAGATTGCAAGCATAAGGTTTGATGAGCACTGCAAGCATGATATCGCCGAGATCCTGACAAGTATCGAGATGGAGGCTTCCTGATCCGTCCCTCTATCTCTTCCTCCTTTCTTCACATACTCCTATTGGAGATCCATATCGTTTTTTTCGCGCTCAACTCCCGGGGGGAGATGCCGTCCGCCGAAGGTCAAAATGTTTAAGTCCGTTCCCCGGTAACGTTAGCATGCCCGCAGGGGAGATGGCGGTTCTCGATGCTCGACGTAGGGAATGTCACCAAGCTCATCGGCGGCATGACCATCCTCTCGGACGTGAGCCTCTCGGTCGGGAAGAACGAGATCGTCGGGGTTGTCGGGCCGAACGGGGCAGGAAAGACCACCCTCTTCAATATTATCACCGGCATCTCCCGCCCGACCCGGGGGGCTGTCTCCTTTGACGGGGAGGACATCACCGGCCTCCCGCCCGAGCGCATCTGCAGGAAGGGGATTGCAAAGACCTTCCAGATCGCCCACTCGTTCCCCGGCCTCACCGCCCGGGATTCCGTTATGGTGGGGGCGATCTTCGGCAGCGATGAGCCGATGACCATACGGGATGCAAAGGAGCTATCCGCCGAGACCCTGGGTTTCGTCGGGTTCCCGGGAGAGAAGATGGATACCCTTGTCAGAAACCTGAATGTCGTCGAGCTCAAGAGGGTGCAGCTCGCCCGGGCCCTCGCCTCGAAGCCGAGGCTCCTCCTCTTCGACGAACTGATGACCGGGCTCACCCCGGCGGAGAGCAATGACTCGGTGGAGCTCGTGAAGAAGATCCGGGCCCAGGGCATCTCGATCCTCATGATCGAGCATGTCATGAGTGTGATCATGGGGGTATCTGACCGGGTCATCGTGCTGGATCATGGCGAGAAGATAGCCGACGGCCATCCCTATGAAGTGATCAACGACCAGCGGGTCATCGATACCTACCTGGGCGACGTTGGCGTCTTCTGAGGAGGAGACGGGTGCTCGAGATCTCGAACCTGAACGTGTTCCACGGGAATCTCCAGGTGGTCTGGGATCTCACCGTGAAGGTGGACCCCGGCGAGCTCGTCACCCTGATCGGCCCAAACGGGGCGGGCAAGACCTCGACCGTAGAGACCATCATCGGCCTGAACCGCGAGGCCAGCGGGAGCATCTGTTTTCTGGGTGAGGAGATCCTGGGGATGCGCCCCAACCAGGTGTTCAGGAAGGGGCTCGCCCTCGTCCCGGAGCGGCGGGAGATCTTCCCCGGGATGCCGGTCATCGAGAACCTGCAGCTGGGGGCGATGGGCCGGCCCGGGTGGAGGAAGGAACTTGATCATGTGTACAGTCTCTTCCCGGTGCTTCGGGAACGTGAACGCCAGAGAGCGGGGACTCTCTCCGGCGGTGAGCAGCAGATGCTTGCCATCGGGAGGGCCCTCATGTCGGAGCCGAAGATGCTCGTTCTCGATGAACCCTCCACTGGCCTCTCGCCCCTTCTCGTGGTGCAGATGTTCCGGTCCCTCGAGCAGCTCGGGAGGGAAGGGATGACCGTCCTCCTCCTCGAGCAGAACGTGCGGCATGCCCTCGAGCTCTGCAACCGGGGGTACGTCCTCGAGAACGGGAGGATCGTCCTCGAGGGGAAGAGCAAGGAACTGCTCCACGACCCTCATATTGAAAGGGCATACCTGGGGATCTGAGCCCCCCACCCTTCCCAAAAGAGATTTGATCCTTCGTCGGAGGCTCCTGGGGGATTCGCTCCGCTCACCCCCGCCGCTTCGGCGTCCCCCGCGTGGGGATAGACCCTTCCCGGGGAATAAGGGTCCCGCGTGCCTGTATGTGAATAACCGTCCTTCACGTATCCCATTACACGGCGGGGGGTGCCCGCGGCGGGGGCGTTAGTCCCCCGAGAGCCCAATAGCAGGACGATATGAAACAAAGAAATTGAGCTTCACCAGAAGGTTCCCGGAAGGTCCCATCGTCTATTCTTTCTTCGTCTGTGAAACAACAGGGTTATCTCCGTGCCTCTTCCACCTCTTCCGGATCTCTTCCGGGAGGGAGACGAGGCCCCGGGGCAGGAAGATCACGACGAGGATGAGGATCAGGCCGATGATGATGAACCTCTCGAAGGTGAGGCCGAAGTTCATCAGCCCTTCCGAGACGATGGTAAGGATGACCGTACCGATCACCGGCCCGGCGAGGGTCCCAAGCCCCCCGAAGATGGTGTAGATCACCGGCAGGAAGGAGATGTCGATCCCGAAGATATCGGGAGTCACGTACCCGAAATGGTGGATCTCGAGAGCCCCTGCGACCCCTGCCAGGAACGCGCTTGCGGCAAACCCGAGGAGCCGGTACCTGACGGGGTCCACGCCAGAGGCGCGTGCTTCTGTCTCGTTCTCCCTGATGGCAGCAAATGCGAGCCCTATCTTTGATCCCATGAGCGCCCGGATCGCGAGGATCGAGAGGGCTGCAATGCCGAGGATGGAGTAGTACTCGATAAAAGAATTGCCCGGGATGGCTGCGGAGAGCAGGCGGGGCGAGGCGAGCCCGGACCAGCCGCCGGTGACCGGTGCGAGCACCGATACCACGAGGGTCTGGGTGATGATGGCGAACCCGAAGGTGACCATGGCAAGGAACCATTCCTTGAGCCGGACGCAGGTGAGGCCGATGAGGAGCCCGACACCGGCGGCCACCACTCCGCCGAGAGGGAGGGCGATGAACGGCGAGAGCCCCGTCTTCACCGCGATGAGCGTCGAGGCATAGGCCCCGATCCCGAAGAAGGCTGCATGCCCGAGGGAACCCTGCCCCGAGAGGGCGAGGAGGTTCCAGGACGATGCAAAGATGATGAAGATGAGCATGAGGACGAGCAGGTTCAGGAGGTAGATGTCTCCCGAGGCGGGGGCGATGACCGCAAGGGCGAGGCAAAGGAGAGTGGAGTACCTGAAAAGCCTCCCGCTGTCCGGCGCCTTCACTCCTCAGCCTCCCCGAAGAGCCCCCTGGGCCGGATAATGAGCACCACGATGAGCACGATGAAGGAGACGGCGTCCTTCCAGGGCCCACCGACGAGGAACGCGGTCGCGTTCTCGGCAAGCCCGTAGAGGAGGCCCCCGATGATGGCGCCCGGGATGGACCCCAGCCCCCCGAGGATGATGATGGCAAAGGCCTTGATCGCCGGGATGGACCCCATGTACGGGTTGAAGACCTGCCCGCTCACCACCCAGAGGGTCCCCGCCGCCGCCGCGAGGGCGGAGCCGATCCCGAAGGAGAGCATGTCCATCCTCTCGACATCGATCCCCACGAGCATCGCGCCCCTCCGGTTCTGGCTCGTGGCACGGATGGCCATGCCGACCTGCGTCCTCTCGAGGAAGAGGTAGAGCCCGGTAAGGATCGCGGTGGTCACCACCATGATGATCACGTAGTCGAGAGGGAGGGAGACCGGCCCGATGGGGATGGAGATCCCGCTGTACGGGCTCTGGATGCTCTGCCAGCGGTCGCTCCAGATCACGGCGGCAACGTTCTCGAAGACATAGATGAGCCCTATGGAGAGGAAGATCTCGTTCAGCTTCCCCGTACCGAGGATCGGGCGGAAGCAGAGGCGTTCGACGAATCCCCCGATGGATACAAGGACAAGCATGGTGAGGAGGATGATTGCATAGGGGTTGAGGCCCGAAAGAGCGAAGATGGCTGCCGTGACATAGGCCCCGAGCATCAGGAACTCCCCGTGGGCGAAGTTCACGATCTTCATGACCCCGAAGATCAGGTTGAGGCCCGTCGCGAGGAGGAGGTAGATACACCCTGCATAGAGCCCCCAGAAGACGATCTGCAACAGGATGCCCACATCGACCATGGCGCCTACCAAAGAATCTGTACAGTTGGAGCTGAAAAAAGGGTTGGATTTTACCCGCTTCCCGGGGTATACCAGTCAGGCACGACGAAGTCCGCGGCCTTCAGGTTTTCGGGCCAGACGATCTGGGGCCTCGTCTCGCCGGCTGTTGGGTTCCAGACGAGCTGCTCCATGTAGAGCTTGAACTGGGACTCATGGTAATTACTGGAGAAGGTGATGACGCCGTTCTGCATGGCCTCGATCATCTGGGGCATTCTCAGGTTCACGAGGGCCTGCTGGACAGATGCCTTGTCAACCGTTCCTGCATCCGAGATCGCCTGGGCGACAATCCGGACTCCCTCGTACGTGGAGGCACCCATCATATCAGGGGGGGAACCAAATCTCGCGGTGTAGGGGGTCTTGAATGCGGCCACGGCATCGGCGATGGTTCCCGTCGGAACGGTGTAGGGAGAGAACCTGCTCTCGATGACGGAGTAATTCCCGTACCCCCCGAGACCCTTGTAGTACGCGGGGGCATCATTGTTCTCCACGGCGAGGAAGAAGGTGTTGAGGCCGACATCCCTTCTCGCCTGGGTCACCATCGGGACCATCTCGTTCGTGAAGGCCGCGACGTAGACCGCATCGGGTTTCGCCGCCTTGATTGCGGTCAGCGTGGTGTGGAAGTCGCTCTCTGCCATCTTGAAGGACTGCGCTCCCACAATCTGGATGTTGAGATTCTCGGCATGGATGGTGTTATTCACGGCCGAGTACACTCCCTGGCCAAACTGGCTGTCCTGGTAGATGATGCCAAGCCTGAGGGGACGGCCTGCGTCAAAGTTGAACTTGGCGTTGATGGCAGGCCGGATCACCTGATCGATGAACTCGGTCGTGTACTTGCCATAGGTATCCGTTGTCGGGCAGTGGTGGAAGATGTAGCTTGTGTCAATATCGGTACGGTGGGTGATGGTGGGGCTCGAGGCGCCCGTCACGACATACGGCACCTTGTACTGGGCGACGATCTGCTCATGGGCATAGGTGACCGCACTCGAGTACCCGCCGACGAGGGCGTCCACCTTGTCCTCGGTGATGAGCTTGGTCACCGCCGTCTGCCCTCCCGCCGGGGTGGATTGATCGTCTCCGGGGATGAGGGTAATGTTGACCTTGCCCCCGTACTCCTTCACGTACACGCCGCCAGCGGCGTTTACCTCGTTGGCCGCGATGACCGCCGAGTCCCACATCCCGTTGCCAAGGTTGGAGACGGGGCCGGTGAGGGAAGCCACAACCCCGATCTTGATCTCGCCTGCAGGCTGGGTGGCCCCCTGGGTGCACCCTGCCGCGAGGATGACACCCATGAGAACGATCCCGAGAATAATGGTGTACTGTTTGTAGTTCACGGACACTCCTCCGTCATCCAGAAGCACGCTATGTCATGGCATGACGCAGAAAGGTGGGGATTTGAAAAATATAACCGTTGTCATTCGTTCTGGAGGTACAATATATCAGGAAAAGACCCGGTTCTTGGTTCCCTCGCTATGGGACTTCTTTTTTTATAATTTCACCTGCATATCTGCACCCGTATGGGTTATCAACCTATCTGCGAGACCCCATCCTGCAGGGATAAGGGAGTGAAGATGTGGCGATGCTACGTCCGTGAGAAAGATAGATATCGCCCAGTTGGGCACATTTGTCCTCTGTGTGGTGCGCAGAGGCTGGATAAATGAGAGACGACCGGCCCCAAGTCGATGCGCGATCTGGATCCTCTCGGGGCGAGGTGAGGAACGACCCGCAGGCTGGGCATCTATACCCCCCCATCCCTTTCCATGCGTGAAGAGTATCATTGACCGAGAAAGAACGCGTTCTATAAAAGACCTTTCCCTATCTTCTGCCGTGAACTGACTGGTTCCTTAAAACGGATGAAGGAGGGGTTTTATCATCATGGCAGGATGCTGATAGTACACCCTGAAAAAAAGGTTCTGGCACTGCCCTTCATGTTCCTATGTTGTCTTCTGAAGGGCATCGCTCTCTGCTGCCGGGCGGTTCCGCTCTCGACACATCCTGATGTGAGAGAACCGCCCGGCACCACATGCAAGAATCAACCGGCAATACGGGCACTTGCGCGAATCTGCCGGTGTCCGATACGAGTATGGTCTTTTCCCCATCAGTATCGCCTTCTGCGATATCACCCATGATATCAGAGATATTGGGGTTTGAGAGGCCTGAGAAAAAGAGGGGTCATGCTCGCCAGAACCACTCTTCTCCGAGTGGTGACATGGCTGATACCAGCATTACGGTCTTTCCTGTTGCCTTCTCCACGACCACAAGAAGACCCTGCACGAGCCCTGCTATGTTGAACTTCTCCCAGATGGCACGATAGCTTAAGATCTCCTCGTGCAACCGGGCCATCCTGAGGATCCACCGGTCCTCATCCTCGACAGGGGCCGGCTCCTGCAAGTTCACTCCTTCACCTCCTGCTGTATTTCAACGGTGCAATTGGCTTATGAGATGATGAGGATATCCTTTCTCTTCTGTTTAATTTTCGCCATTTTACTTTTAGACGGGTTATTTTTGAGAAAATGGAAAAAAGTTTAAGTATTGACTTACATAGTTTTGTTGGGTGAAATTAAATGGTTGATTTACCAATAGCAGCAGTGATTCGCATTGCCAAGAAGAGCGGGGCCGAGCGGGTTGGGAAGGATGGAGGTGCTGCCCTCCTCGCTAAGACCGAGGCCTATATCGCGAATCTAACGAAGGAGGCGAACCGCCTCGCCCAGCACGCCGGAAGGAAGACCATCAAGGAAGAGGATGTTGATCTCGCGGTGAAGTGGATAAAAACTTAAATCAACTCTTTTTCCCTTCGCTTTCCGGTGCCTCTTATCTTGAATACGAAGCCCCGCACTAGGAAGAGAGAGATTCAACCGGAAAGACAGCATAACAATACTGGCATTCCCAAATCTCCGGATCCTCCCGGGTCAAGGTGAGGGCCGACCCGCAGGCAGGGCAGTGGACCAATGGATCGGTTTCCATGAGGAGGGGGAGGAAGTCCAGGGCATGTCAGGGTTGGGAGAGCGTGAAAGTGGGATGCCTAGCCAGGTTAAAGGGGCGGGCTTGAGATCCAGCCCATCGAAACCCTCTTCTCATCTTCGGCAAGAGCTTTCACTACAGGAGCTTGGATGCCCAGAGAACCTAAAAAGATCGTCTACATGAATAACGCGGCCACAACGTGGCCGAAGCCTTCGGGGGTCATGGAAGAGGTCAACCGCGCCCTCTCCCTACCCTTTATTGAGGAAGGGAGGAGCACCCTCAGTGGGCAGAGGAATTATCCCGGGGAGACAAGGGAGCTCCTGGCAGATTTCTTTAACGCCGGTCCGGCGGACCACTTCGTCTTCACCCAGAACGCAACCGACTCCCTGAACATGGCCATCCATGGCTTTCTCCACCACATCGGCATACCATGCCATGTCATCACCACCTGGCTCGAGCATAACGCAGTTCTCCGCCCCCTCCGTACCCTGGAGCGGGAGGGGAGGATCTCCCTCTCCATTATCCCCTTTAACGAGAGGGGTTACATCAGCCCTGATACCGTGAAGGACGCGATCAGGGAAGATACCATGCTGGCGGTGATGACTCATGGGTCGAACGTCCTGGGGACTGTGCAGGACATCTCCCGTATCGGGGAAAACCTCAGGGCAAATGGGGTCTTCTTCATCGTGGACGGAGCCCAGACGGCGGGCCAAATGCCGATCGATCTCAACCCGGTGCCCCTCAACGTCTTCGCATTCACCGGCCACAAGGCCCTCTTCGGTATTCCCGGTATCGGGGGATTCTTCATCCGGGAGCCGTCACAGGTGGATCCCGTGCGTCAGGGAGGCTCCGGCGCGAATTCGGGATATCCCTACCAGGTGGAGGAGATGCCCTCTAGGTTCGAGGCTGGCACTCATAATTACCCGGGCATCGCCTCACTCTACGCCGGGATACGGTTCCTGGAGGAGCGGGGCATTCGAAACGTAGAGCGGGGGACGATGGAGATGGCACAGCTCCTAATATCAAAGCTTAAAACAATAGATTCCATTGCCATCGACAACGAGAGTCCGGATCTTCCCATCATCTCCTTCAATATTGCCGGGATGGAGCCGGACCAGGTCGGGTTCATCCTCGCGAGGATATACGGGATCATCTGCAGAACAGGTCTCCACTGCGCCCCTCTCGTACACCAGAGGATCAATGGCGGCAAGGGATCCGTCAGGCTCTCCCTCTCCTGCATGAATACATTTGAAGAATGCGAACAAGTCGCTGAGGCCCTCTCGGAGGTGGCGAGGGGTGCGGGTTGAGAGATCCCTCCAGAGGAAGCTCTGCGTGGACGGGACCCTGATGAAAGAGTTCGTCCTCGACGAACCCGTTACACCGGACTTCGCCGATTACCTGCGCAACTTCGGCGAAGTGAAGATCATAAACCTCCATGGGAAGCCGTTCCTCTCCTTCGAGAAGCAGTATTTCATCTCCGTGAAAGGGGTCCTGGGGGAGGACACAGTTGAGGTGCGCTACGCAGCTGGCGTCCATGACCTCACTGCAGATTTCTTTCACCTGTTCCTCTATCACTACAGCCACGGGAGAGAGGTCGGGAAGGTGAGAGAAATCGAGGGGGCGATGTGGAAGGCGATCCGGGTGAGGCTGGGAATTTGAGGACTTGGTTGGATATCGGTTGTTATTTGTGACGGACGAGTGAAACCGGCATGATTACCCATTCTTTCGCCGGATCTCAACCCCCACCTCGTTCCTGCGCAGGAATCCCGGGTGAAGGGTGCATTGTAACGCATCAGGAAGGGTTCGCCAACGGTTGTGATCCCCTTCTCCCGAAGGGCCCCAAGGAGCCGTGATTCCGTCTCCCCAACATCCTCCTGAGAAGCACGACCCCGGAACCTGATGACCGCAACTTCCCTCGATGGGATCTCCTGGATGGTGATCCGACTAAACCGAGCCATCGCTGTATAAAGATCCCTGTCCTGGGTAGTCGATTTTTTATAGTTGATGATATCAGGTGTTCATGTTCCCGTGGCCGGCCTCCCCTGGATGACGCGAGGCCTCGATGCCAGGTGAAAAGAGGAGAGCGAAGGTAAGGAATATTGAAAAGAAGGTGATGAAAAATGGCATTATCAGTAAATTGGGGTGCGCTGGGCCTCGTCTCGGTCATAGCATTCCTGGTCGGTTGGTATCTCTTCGGTCTGTTGGGTGCGGTCGTTATCGCCATCATTGTGATGGTGTTGATGGGGATCATCAGATTTAATTAGATATCGGCGGGCCGCTCGGTTCGGCCTCATCCACCTCTTTTACCAGGGGGTGATCTCCCTTCCTGCGATCGATTCCTCCTTTCTCACCAGATCCTATGCGAGCTCTTATTCCTCCCTGAGAACAGTGAAGGCGCGGAGGAGCTATCTCAACACATCGGTATCGGTGGTTACCGGGAAGCAGGTGTTATGAACGGAGCAGGTCTTAAGGATTCCGGAAACTGGTTCCGTTGGGTTGTTGGGACTTTATCTTGATCAATCGAGGGCCTCTCTCTTCAAAGTCCCTTGAAGGCAACAGAACCTCATAACCAAAAATCTAAATATGTATATCCATTACGTGTTGCTGTGTGATTTTATGCGGTTCGGTCCATCAGCATTGCTTGCGGTCAGTCTCCTTGCGATTATTCTGGTATGCGTCCCACCAGTTTCTGCCATTAACTTTACGTCTACGTCCACGTCTGTCTCGGTGTTAACCGTTAATCCAGGTGGATTAGGGAAGGCGATTTGCTGGTTCCAGGGTAAAATGAATTGTGGCGGGGGGTGGATTGTCGGTACTAACCCTCCCAAATATGCTCTCGGCAAATGCATAGACCCGACAAACGATCCGAATAACTGCGGATCATGTGGAAATAAATGTACTTATTGGCAATACTGCGCCAATGGTCTGTGCTGCCTTGGCGGGGGCACGGAAACAAACTGCAACGGGGCATGTACAAATCCGTACACGGATAAAAACAACTGCGGGACATGTGGAAATACCTGTCCTGATGGACAGATCTGTTACCTTGGTAAATGCAGCTGCAGCCAGGGGTTTAGTAACTGCAACGGGGTATGCACGGATACAAGGACGGATACTAACAACTGTGCATATTGTGGGAATACCTGTCCTGCCGGGCAATTTTGCGACTATGGTATGTGTAGTTGCAGCATACCATATTTAGTAAGCTGCAATGGGGTATGCACTGATACTTCGAAGGATAATAATAACTGTGGATATTGTGGATACCGGTGTCCCCCGGGCAAGTCCTGCAGCAACGGTGCGTGTGTCTGCCCAGTCGGATTATGGCCGTGTTCCGGCGTATGCTTGGATCTGATGAATGATAATAACAACTGTGGATATTGTGGACATACCTGTCCAGCCACGCAATCCTGCTCCAATGGCGGGTGCTGCCCTCCATATCAAACACGGTGCAGCGGGATTTGTACGAACATGCGGAGCGACGATAATAACTGCGGCTCCTGCGGGAACAAATGTACTGCCGGGCAATCCTGTACGAATGGCGCATGCTGCCCTCAGGGGAAGTACAACTGCAACGGGATGTGCAGAAATCTTATGTCAGATACGAATAATTGCGGGAATTGCGGATATGTCTGTCCCACGGCATACATGTGTGATAACGGGTATTGTTCACACGTACCCCCCGCCGGGTACGGGCAAAGTACTACTCCTGTTCCTGGTGGGACAACTCCGGGTGGCACGGGTGGATGCAGTACGTGTGGCAGTTATTGCATACCGACAGGCTGGTATTGCTGCCCACATATGGTGGGAACAACAACGGAAATTTGGGCGTGTCCACCCACTCCAGGCAGCACCACATGTCTTGATTGCCAAAATTGGGGACAATGCGGGGGCTGCACACCAGCATAAACATAGCTGACTTAAGTCGTACACCGGAATGCAAAAAATTCCGTGCTCACCCTTTTTTAGGGATACATGAGATTGAATTTTTATTCCCTCCCGCCCATTATTTTGGAAAAGTGACATCGCTTGGATGCAGAATATGAGGGGGTGGCAAAATCGCAGAAAACTATAATCCCATGGGATGGTTTTCGGCAAGGCATAGGATACTTTATAATTGGATCGCATCAGAGGGGTATTTTCGTGATTCTTGATTAAAATGATAAAATGAAAAAAGAAGCATGTAAACTTTCGTTCTTATGCTGCTATGGGGATTTGAACCCCAGTCGCGGACGTGAGAGGCCCGCATGATTGGCCGGTCTACACTATAGCAGCAACCCTCTAACATTGGGTAAAATTTTACTTAAACATATCCGTCCTGCCGGCAGGGATACCTCTCAGGAATCAGGGTCCCCGGCAGGGCATCACTTCCAGGCCCAAAATAAGATTTGGTGCCATACCAACATTTTTCTCCCGGGCCCTTCTATGATCTGCCATGGAAAGGCAGGAAGGCCTCGAGCTCTCACCGAGGAAGGTGGAGTACCTCAAGTACATCTACGAGACGGGAGGGAAGGTGAAGACGAACCGGATCGCATCCCGGTTCGGGGTCGACCCCTCGACGGTCACAAAGACCATCGACGAACTCGCGGGGAGCGGCCTCCTCGTCCACGAGCCTTACCACGGGGTGACCTTCTCCGAGAAAGGGAGGAGATATGCCGAGTTCCTGGTGAAAAGGCACAGGATCCTCGCCCTCGTCCTCACCCGGTTCGGCCTCTCTGGCGATGAGGCGTGCTGCGAGGTCTCGCGGTTCGAGAGCCTCGTGTCCCGGAAAGCCGTCGACAGGATATGCCGCGCCATGGGGCACCCCAGCCAGGGCATCTGCGGTGAGATCACCCACGCAACCTGCGGCCTGGAGGCCGCGGCGGGTGAATCCCGGGGGACGGCTTCGCAAAAGGAGAAGGTATGAGCGCCTTACCGGTATCATCGCATATCCCTGACCCCGACCTCATCACCTACTATGCAGAGAAGCAGGACTCGTTCTTCTCGGGGGTGAGCCCCTGGACCAAGCTCTTCTCCCTTGCCGTGCTGATCATCGGGATTACCCTCCTGCGAAATCCGCTCGTCCTCCTGGTGCTGTACCTGACGGTCCTCTCCCTGTTTATTCTTGCGAAGCTCCCCGTGAAGAAGCTCTTCCGCTGGTACCTCTTTCCCCTCCTCTTCGTCATCTCCCTCGTGGGGATCCTGGCGTGGACCCAGCCGGGGAATCCCGTCCTCGGCTTCTCGGTCGCAGGGATCCCCGTCATCCTCACTGACATGGGGATCCTCCTCGTCGTGACCCTTTCGCTGAAAACCCTGATATCGGTCACCTATTCCCTCTTCTTCCTGATGACCACCCGGTACGAGTACCTCTCCGGGATGATCTCCCGCATCTTTCCCGCCCCCATTGACCAGATCTTCCTCATGGCGTACCGGTTCTTCTTCCTGACCTTCGCCATGGTGGGGTCCATCCTGAAGGCGGTGCGATCCCGTGGCGGGAGTCTCGTCCGCGGGATGAGGACCGAAGGGACCCTCTTTGCCGAGATCATCGGCCTCGTCTTCATCCGCTCCTTCGACCGTGCCGAGAGGGTGGAAAAGGCGATGAGGGCCAGGGGTTACCGGGGCTCATACTCGAATACGACGGAGATACCGGCTCCGGGCATCGGGGGGTACGGGGTTCTCGCCCTTTGTATTCTTGTCATGGCCGCGGGTTCCCTGGTGCTTTCTTCGGGGGGTTGGTGACCGGCCATGACGATCACACGAAGGGAGGTACACGGGCCGACCCCGTGCCCGGTCGTAGATCCAGAGCGGGAGATCATCCACGTTGACTGCGCAAGCCACTCCTATCCCGATGGGAGCATCGGGATCCATGACATGTGCTTCCATGTCATGAAGAACGAGATCGTGGTCATCTGCGGGCCGAACGGTTCAGGGAAGTCGACCCTCATCGAACACTTAAACGGCCTCCTGACGCCTTCGCAGGGTAAGATCCTCGTCCAGGGAAGGATGCTCTCGGTGGCCGAGAGATCCGATCTCTGGAGGGTGGTTGGAGTGGTCTTCCAGCAGTCCGACGACCAGCTCTTTGCACCCACGGTCCTCGATGACGTGATGTTCGGGCTTCTCAATATGGGTCTCGCTCGGGACGAGGCAAAGGAGAGGGCGATGCAGGCACTTTCGGCGGTAGGCGGGGCGCATCTTGCGAGGAAGATCCCGAACTACCTGAGCGGGGGAGAGAAGCGCCTGGTAGCCATCGCCGGCATCCTTGCCATGAGGCCGCAGGTCATCGCCCTCGATGAACCCACCTCGGACCTCGACCCGGTGCACAGCGGGATGGTCGAGAGACTCATCATCGGCCTCAAGGAGGAGTTCGGGATCGGGGTGGTGGTGGCCACCCATGATCTCGACTTCGCGGCACGGATCGCCGACCGGATCTGCATGGTGAAGAACGGGTCCGTCTTTGCCGAAGGCCCGCCCGCCGAGATCTTCTATGACACGGACCTGATCCGGGAGGCCGGCCTTGCGATCCCGTCGGGTATCAAGCTCTACCTGGACTGCTGCACGGCAATGGGCGTCGTCCCGGGAAAACGGCCGGTCAGGCAGGTGGAACTCGTCGCCGCGCTGAAGGAGGTCCACGGGAAGGGATGACCGTCCCAAGGTTTTGTACCGGTCCAAATTCTCAGAAATCTTGATAAGGGCATCGGGCGATATACGACAGCCGGATACGGCCGGTCGGTAGCGGGTTCCTGTGGCACACATTCATCTCCCTGACGGTTCCTTCACCCTCTTCTGGGTACTTGTCTGGTGGATCTTTACCCTCGTCCTCATCGGCGCTGCCCTCGTATGGGCGAGGATGAGGAGAGCGGGGGCGAGAGAGATTACGGTTGCTGCCTTTGTCACAGCGGCCTCTTTTGCGGTATTCCAGGTGCAGGTTCCCTTGTTCGGGGGTGTGCACATGAACCTTACCCCCCTCATCGGCATCCTCGCGGGCCCGGTCCTCGGGAGTTTCATCGTCTTTATCGTGAACATCCTCTCGGCGGCCATCGGCCACGGGGGATGGGGGCTCATAGGGGCGAACGTGCTCGTGAACTTCTCCGAGGTGACAACCGGGTACCTGACCTTCAGGGCCTTAAAAAGGGTCACCCCCAGCCTCTTCTCCCGGGCAGGGATTGCCACCTTCGGGGGGCTGTTCGTCGGGAATATCGCGATGATTGCCATCATCCTCGTTTCGGGGATACAGGGCGTGACCCAGACACCTGTCCAGATCCTCACCGGCCTCTCCCTCCTCGCGGCCGTGAACATGGGTGTCGCGGTTGTCGAGGCCTTCGTTACCGGTTTTATCGTAGAGTATATCGGAAAGGTGAAACCCGACCTCCTGGGTGGTGGCCGCCCGTGACTGCGCTGGACCGCAGGAAAGGGCTCATCCTATTCGGGTTGATCCTCGTTATGGTTGCCATCATATCCCTCGCGGCATACCGGATGACGGGACCTATGGGAATTGAAGAGCGGTACAACCAGGCAGTCGGCCTCCCCAGCGCGGAGGAAGAGCCCGGGGGTGGGTGGTTCGGGTTCTCACTCGAGGGGAATCCTCTCCTGTACGGTGTTATTCTCGTCGTCCTGGGGGGTACCTGCGTCATCGCATACCTCTGGTGGAGAAGAGAAGAGTCCCGGTGAGCCGCCATCCCTGATACGGTACGGGAAGTGGGTTCTCCCATCCGGAAGTTCACTCCGCTGGATTTCAGGATATTTTCTTTACGTCTCCCTGCGAATTGATAGTGCAATGACCGGCCTTGAGGACGAGATCCTTGCGATAGGGGAGGAGATCAGCTCCACCCCCTACAACAAGGCCACGTCGAAGCACATCGGCCGGCTGAAGGCCAAGCTCGCGAAGCTGAAGGATGACGCCGTCCAGCGGGCGTTAAAAGCCGGTGGCGGGGGCGAGGGCTTCTCGGTGAAGAAGAGCGGGGACGCCACCGCCGTGCTGGTCGGGTTCCCCTCGACAGGGAAGTCCACGCTGCTCAATGCCCTCACCGGGACAGAGTCCGAGGTCGCGTCCTATGCGTTTACAACAGTAACCGTAATCCCCGGGGCGCTGGAGTTCCGGGGGGCGAAGATCCAGATCCTGGACATACCGGGCATGATCGCGGGGGCCGCGATGGGCAAGGGCCGGGGCAAGGAGGTGATCTCCGTCGTCCGTTCGGCGGACATGATCGTCCTTCTTGTCGATGTCTGGAACGAGAAGCACTTCGATATCCTGATCAGGGAGCTTGCGGATGCCGGGATCCGGATCAACCGCGAGAAACCGGACATCACCATCCGGAAGACATCAATCGGCGGGGTGCATGTCGGTTCGGTGGGGGAGATCGGCATGGACGACGAGGAGATCCGGGCCATCATGGCCGAGTACCGTCTGGTGAATGCCCATGTCCTGATCCGGGGCGGGGCCACGCAGGACGACCTTATCGATACCATGCTCGGGAACCGGGTCTATGTGCCCGCTCTCCTTGCGGTGAACAAGGTGGACCTGGTGGACGGGGCGACCATGCAGTCCATCGAGGAGGACCTCACCGCGCGGTTCGGCGAGCGCCCCCTCTTGATCTCGGCGGCTTCGGGATATCACATGGAGGAGGTGAAGGATGCTATCTACGATCACCTCGGCTTTATCAGGGCGTACATGAAGCCCCAGGGAGAGGCGGCGGACCTCGAAGAGCCCATGATCCTCCGGAGGAATGCCACCATCGAGGATGTCTGCCGGAAGCTGCACCGGGAGTTCGTGGAGAAGTTCCGGTACGCCCGGATCTGGGGAGATGCGGTGAAGCACCCCGGGCAGCGGGTAGGGATCCATTACAAGGTGCACGACGGGGATATCGTCTCTATCGTCACTCGCCGTTGATCGCCCGCTCCAGCACCCCGACGGGTGCATCGGTCTTGATCGCGGTCCCAGAGTAGTGCGCCCGGCTCACCCGGTAGCCCGAATCCTCAACCCTCCGCAGGACTGTCTCTATCGGCGGAGGGGAGGTGTGGAGGGATCTTGCCATCCGGTGGTAGTCGTAGTGGCTCGATGTGGGAAGTTCCTCCTGCAGGAGTGAGAGGAGCCGGAAGAGTTCCTTGCCCGCGGCAAGCGGCACCGAGGGGAGCCGGTCGAGCATGGAGGAGATGACCCCGGGATGGTTGATGGCCCCGAGGTAGAGGGGCCCGATAGGGATGAATTTCCCGCCGCACGTGCATTGCCCGCCCGAAGGGACGAGGCCGGGTTCCTCCAAGCGGTAGAAGCACCGGTTGCACTGCAGGATGAAGCCCATCCGATCAAGGGTCTCGTCGGCATGACGGACTCCGGGATGGATCTTCAGGTGGAGACGTATGGCATGCTCACGGGTGAATGAGAGGAGGGGTTCCAACCCCCTGTCATACTTCACCACCTCCCGAACGATGAAGCCGAGGAGGGTGCGCAGGCCGGTCTCGCGATGGTATTCGTTATTCACCGGATGCGCGAAGTACCGGCGGGCCCCCGCACGCCCGTGGGCTCCGCAGAGGGGGGCGGTATCCGTGGCGGTGACGAAGAGGTACTTCCGGGCGGAACGGGCGGCTGCGTCGACAAAGGGGGCCGGGGTGCCGAAGGGATCGAGATCCACTGCATCGAACCTCCGGGACGAGAGGAGAAGGTTCACGTCACACTGGGTAATCTCGGCGGGAACCCCGGCATAGGCCGCGTTCTTCTGGATCACATCGACTGCGAGGGTGTCGCGGTCGTTGATGGTCACCGGAATCCTGCACTCGCCTGCCACGCGGATCCCCCGGGCACCTGTCGCCCCCATGGCGTCCAGGTAGCTCTCGAGGGGGATCCCCCGGAGGAGGAGGGTGGTGGCATCCCGGGAGAGGGCCATCCTCGGGTTGAAGAAGACCGGCGAGGATCCGGGGGGGAAGGCGCGGGCAGGGTCCTGGACAGGAACGAGGAACTCGGTCCCCCCCTCGGTGACAGGTACGAGATCCATGAAAAGCCCCCGGGATTCGACGCTACCATTATAGATATACCCAGAGAAACGTAATAAAAAGAGGGCTTGTGGCCTAGCCAGGATAGGGCGTCACTCTCCTAAGGTGAATGTCGGGGGTTCGAATCCCCCCAAGCCCGTACCTCCCACGTTCAGGAACTAAAAGGATATTATGGTCGGATATCCACCTTGATCCCATGTACGGATGGGCGGGGAACCCCGCCCTGCCCCTGATCCCCCCTACCTTCCACCAGTGGTCCACGCTTGACCCCAGAGAACGACGAGCAGGAAAAGGAGCGCATCCCTTCCAGGATCCGCCACGCGGTCATCGGAGCGAAGCGGAATATCGCGGATCCCTCCCTCTTCCACAAGATCGCCCTCATCCCGATCCTCGCCTGGATCGGGCTCGGGGCGGACGGGCTCTCCTCGTCATCCTACGGCCCTGCCGAGGCCTTCATGGCCCTCGGGAGCCATCTCTATCTCGCCCTCTTTCTCGCTTTTGCCACCGCCCTCACCGTCTTCATCATCTCGTACGCGTACTCGCGGATCATCGAGCACTTCCCGAGCGGTGGAGGCGGCTACATCGTGGCTACCCACACCATCGGGGAGGAGGCCGGCGTCGTATCCGGTTCCGCTCTCCTCGTGGACTACATGCTCACCATCACCGTCTCCATCGCTGCGTGTGCAGAGGCCCTCTTCAGCTTCGTCCCGCCCGAGTTCCAGCGGTTCAAGCTAGTCTTCGCTGTCTTCCTCGTGCTCCTCCTGATCATCCTCAACCTGAGAGGGGTGAAGGAGTCGGTGATGGTCCTCGCGCCTATTTTCCTCGTCTTCATCGCCACCCATGCCCTCCTCCTCGGGTACGGCATCATCGCCCATATCTCGGGGTTCGGGGCGGTGTCATCCGGAATCCAGGCGAACCTTGCCACCGACCTCTCTGCCATCGGCCTCATCGGGATCCTTGCCATCTTCTTCCGGTCCTACTCCCTGGGTGCAGGGACCTACACCGGTATCGAGGCGGTCGCAAACGGCCTCCAGATCATGCGCGAGCCGAGGGTCCAGACAGGGAAGCGGACCATGGCCTACATGGCCTCCTCCCTCGCCATCGTCGCCGGTAGCCTCTTCTTCTGCTACCTCCTCTGGCATGTCGTCCCCGTCCCGGGGAAGACCCTGAACGCGGTCCTCGCGGATCTCGTCTTCTCGGGATGGTCCTTCGGGGGGCTCCTCGCGTTTATCACCATCTTCTCCGAGGGGGCGCTCCTCATGGTCGCGGCCCAGACGGGATTCATCGACGGTCCCCGGGTGATGGCGAACATGGCGATCGACTCATGGTTTCCCCGCAGGTTCGCATCCCTCTCCGAACGGCTCACCATGCAGGACGGGATCCTCCTCATGGGCAGCGCGGCCCTCGTCCTCCTCGTCTATGCCCGGGGGGCGGTCACCGTCCTCGTGGTCATGTACGCCATCAACGTCTTCATCACCTTCTCCCTCTCGGAGTTCGGGATGTCCCGCTTCTTCTTCACCCGGAGGAGGGAGGATCCCCTCTGGAAGCGGCACATCAGTATCCACCTGACCGGTCTCATCCTCTGTTCTACCATCCTCTCCATCACGATCTTCGAGAAGTTCACCGAGGGAGGCTGGCTCACCCTGCTCATCACGGCCTGTGTGATCGGGATCTGTTTCCTCATCAGGAGGCACTACCGGGAGGTGACCGTCGGGATTCACAAGCTCGATTACCATTTAAACAACGTCCCTTCGGCAGGCACGGTGAACATGGATCCCCCTGATCCAAGGAAGATGACCGCCGTCCAGCTCGTCACGGGCTTCAACGGCTTCGGGCTCCATACCTTCTACTCCATCATCAAGAGCTTCCCCAACCTCTACGAGAACTTCATCTTCGTCTCGGTCGCGGTCGTGGACTCGGGTTCCTTCAAGGGGGCGGGAGAGGTGAAGGCCCTCGAGGAGTCGGTGCAGGCAGGTCTCCAGAAGTACGTGGACCTCGCCCGGACCCTGGGATTTGCAGCAGACTGCCGCACCGCGACCGGGACGGACGTCGTAGAGACGGCTGTCACCCTCTGCCAGTCGATCGCAAAGGAGTTCCCCAACTCGACCTTCTACACCGGCCAGGTAGTCTTCCGGCACGAGAGCCCCTTCCACAAGGTACTCCACAACGAGACCGCGTTTGCCATCCAGCGCAATCTCCAGTTCAGCGGGATAACGACGGTGATCCTCCCCGTCCAGGCCGAAGAATAATAGATCTTTTCGTATTCGGGCCTATCCTCATGAAATTCCAGAGGACGCCCACTGATTCGGAATTGTTGTGGAATCGCTCCCACACGGTTTTAGAGAATTTGTTACTATTGGGCTCTTGGGGGACTTCCGCCCCCGCCGCGGGCACCCCCTGTAGTGTCCCGGAATATCTGGAAGGCGGTTTCTTTGCGATATAAAGGTCCTATCCTCACGGAGGGGGACGCCGCAGCGGCGGGGGCGAGCCGGAGGCGACGCCCCCAGGAGCGTCCACGAATGACCGATTCCCTTGAGAGTCGAATTTTTCGAACGGCTCACGGCGGAGGGCCGGGACCGAATTGACCCCCCAAGAGGGTGATTCCCGGTCAATCAGCCTCCCTTCGGGACCTCCTCGACAGCCTCTCCATCCAAACCCATGCCTTGAATACCCTGCCAGTTCAAAGATCTTTTATTCCATGACCGTCGCGGGCCTCCTCAGCATCACGCGGCCGGTGAACTCCCTGGTGGCCGGCCTCGCGGCTCTCCTCGGGTACATCGTTGCCACGGGATCCCTTGCGCCGATCTCACTCCTCCTCGTCCCCATCGTCTTCTCCATCACCGCGGGGGGGAACGTCTTCAATGACCTCTGCGACCTTGCGATCGACCGGATCAACCGCCCGCAGCGCCCCCTCCCTTCGGGGAAGGTGACCCCGGAGGCGGCGGGTATCCTTGCCGCATCCCTCTTTGCAGCCGGCCTCGTCCTCACCATACCCGCGGGTCTCCCCTGCGTCATCATCGCGGTCGCGAACTCCGCCCTCCTCCTCTCCTATCCACGCACCCTGAAGCGGACGGCCCTCTGGGGGAACGTGGCGGTCTCCTACCTCTCGGCGAGCATCTACCCCTTCGGCGGAGCCCTGGCCGGCCTCATGGCCATGGAGAGGACCCTGCCCCTCGCAGGGATCACCTTCCTTGCGATGCTCTCCCGCGAGCTCCTGAAGGATGCGGAGGATGTTGAAGGCGACAGTGCGGCAGGCGCCCGGACCGTTCCCATCGTGGCCGGGGTGAAGAAGACAGGGGTATTTGCCTATGCCTGCGCCCTTGGGGCAATCGCTGTCTCCCTTCTCCCTGTCGTCCCGTGGTGGGGACCGGCTTACCTTGTCGGGATAGGAGCAGCGGACGTTGTGATCCTCTTCGGGGCGGCGCGTGCCCTCCGGTGCAGAACACCCGAATGCGTCCGGAGTTCCCTGTCGACGAGTATCCTGAAGGCAGGGATGTACCTGGCTCTCGCGGTTATCACGGGAGCTGCCATCCTTTCCGGGAACCTTCATATCCCGGTATCCTGAAAAGATGGTGGGGACCGTGAAGATCTACCGGTGGAACGATACCTTCATCGTGCCGAAGAGGGCCTACTTCGAGGGGAACGTCTATATCGACGGCGACCTCCTCGTGCCCCGGAACACCCATTTCTGGGGCCGGCTTGTCGTGGAGGGGGATCTCACCCTGGGCCCTTACTCAACGGTTGCGGCGGGGGTCTGGTGCGGGAACGCCATCGTCGGGGATCATGCGCGGATCCGGGGACCTCTTGTCGCGGTCGGCGACGTCATGGTCTGCGATGGAGCGGCAATCGGCATGATCCGGGCTGCACGGGATGTGAAGCTGCGGCCCGGGGTCAGGGTGGGGGACGTGGTGAGCGGGAGGACCATCCTTGTCCAGGGGAGGGTGGAGAGCGGGAGGCTACTCGGAAGGAAGGTGAAGGTCGTCGGGGCCTGAGGAAGGGGCGAGCCCGAGGGACGCAACCTCGAGGACCTCGTTCCAGTTCACGCAGGTCTCCACGCACCCGTCCTTCAGGGTAACGACGCCCATCCCCGGGATGCCGAGCTGGTCGCACAGGTCGAGCCCTTCCTTTACCTCCAGGGTGCAGCCCACCCCGATGATCCCCTCGGGGCGGTACTTCTTCACCATCCTTTTTATGAAGCTCGACCCGGGGACGATGAAGACCCGGTAGCCCATCCTGAGGAGTTCCCGGATCGCCTCGCCGGTGGTGCAGAGGCCGCACCCCTGGCACCAGATCCCCTCCGGTGTGAGGTTCGCCGGGCAGCGGGCCGAACGGAGGCACTGGGGGAGGAAGATGGCCCGCTTCTCCACCGGCACGCCCTCGAAGGACTTCTTGTTCATCGAGTTCTGGAGCTTGATGGAGAAGGAGATGAGGTCCCGGTCGTCCAGGCCGAAGAACCGGCAGATGGCCTTCACGAGCCCCTCGAGGAGGAAGAACCAGGGTTTCATGATCCTCGGGAGGTAGAGGTGCCCGTTCCTCACCGAGACGAGGGCGATGACGAGGAGGATGAGGGCCATCGCGACGAGGAATACCACGACGAGGACCGTTGCCTCGCCGAGGAGGATCATGGTGTTGTTCCAGAGGGGACTGTCAAAAAGCATGTTTTACGAGAATATCTGCTGGTTCAGGAGATATACTTCATCCCGGCGCGATCAGGTGGATGCCGGGCTGCCGATGCGGTAGGGGGGCCGGAGCACCCCTTCCTCGGTGATAATCGCCGAGACCAGGGAGAGGGGGGTTGCGTCGAAAGCGAGGTTCTTCACCCGTGCCTCATCCGGGACCAGGGTGCGCCCGCCGCACCGGCTCACCTCGCTCCTCTCCCGTTCCTCGATGGTTACACCGTCCTCGCCCGAGCGGAGGTCAAAGGTCGAACGGGGTGCGGCGACATAGAAGGGGATGCGATGGTGCCGGGCACAGACGGCGTGCATGTAGGTGCCGATCTTGTTGAAGACTGCGTCCCGGGTGATCCGGTCAGCGCCCACCAGGACGAGATGTATCTCGCCCCTTCGCATGAGGTATGCGGCGCTCCCGTCGGGGATTACGGTCACGTCGATCCCGTCGCGGGATAGCTCCCAGGCCGTGAGCCTCGATCCCTGGAAGAGGGGCCTCGTCTCACAGGCGATGACCTTCACCCGTTTGCCGGCCCGGGCGGCGGAACGGACAACGCCGAGGGCTGTGCCCCATTCGGTGCATGCAAGGGCCCCGGCATTGCAGTGGGTGAGGATCGTTGCCCCGTCAGGGACAAGGGGAACCCCGTTATCGCCAATCCTCATGCAGGTCGCACGGTCCTCTTCCGCCATCGTCACTGCCTCCATGACCGCAATCCTCCTCGCCTCAGCGGGATCCGCCGCTTCGGTCACGCGGGCGAGGACCCGGTTGACCCCCCATGAGAGGTTCACCGCGGTGGGGCGCGTGGCGGCGATGCGGGCTGCCGCCCCCTCCACCTCCCGGAGAAAAGCATCCCTCGTGGCTGCCCTGCACTTTCCGGCGGCAAGGGCTACGCCCATCCCTCCCGCAACGCCGAGAGCAGGTGCTCCCCGCACCTCGAGGCGCGAGATGGCAAGGATGAGCCGTTCCACGGTCCCGCAGGAGACGACTTCGCAGCGTTCGGGAAGGAGGGTCTGGTCGATGAACCGGATGGTTCCCGATCCCCTGTCCCAGGATATGGTTGGTTCCGGCGTATCGGGCATGGTGTCACTCCCTGAGGGTGTCGGTGAAGGCCCGCATGGCCGCGGCGCCGCCCATCGCCACCGAGTCAGGGATGTCCCTGGGGGCTGTCGCGGTGCCAGCGAGGTAGATCCCGGGCCTTCTTGTGAGGAACGGCCCGAGCTTGTCGTCGAGAGGGCGCGCGAACCCCGACTTCTCCAGCGGGATCCCGAGGATTCCGGCCACCTGGCAGGTTCCCTCCCCGGGCCCGATTCCGACCGAGAGGATGACCAGGTCAGGGTGGAGGATCTCGATCTTCTGGGTCTCGGTGTTCTCCACCTGGAGGGCTGGGCCCCTGCCATCGGACCAGACCTCGCCCGGGAGCCCTTTCAGGAACCGGACCCCCATCCGCTCGGCACGGTTGAAGTACTCCTCGTAGCCCTTCCCGTATGCGCGGATATCGTTGTGGCAGATGGTCACCTCCATCCCCGGGTCCTTCTCTTTGAGGAGAATGGCGTTCTTGATGGCCGCCATGCAGCAGACGCAGGAGCACCAGGGCCGGTCGATCGAGGTGTCGCGTGAGCCGACGCACTGGACAAAGACCACACTCTTCGGAACCCTCCCCGTGGAGAGGCGGACGACCTTACCCCCTGTAGGCCCGCCCGCATTGATCATCCGCTCGAGTTCGAGGCTCGTGATGACATCGGGGACGGTCAGGTAACCGAGCCCCCCCTTCTTCCGGGCATCGAAGACCGAGTACCCCGTGGCGATGACGATGCTCGCCACTTCGATCTCGAATGTCCTCTCCTCCTCCTCTTTGCGGATGGCATCCAGGTCGCAGACGTCGTAACAGAGCCCGCACTCGATACAGTGCTCCGCGTCCTTGATCACCAGGTCGGGGACCGCCTGCGAGTGGGGCTTGTAGATGGCCTTCCGGACCCCGATCCCGGCGTCGAACCGGTTGTAGACCTCCACCGGGCAGATAATGACGCACTCGCCGCACCCGTTGCAGAGCTCGCTGTCGATGAACCGGGGCTTAGCCACGAGGGTGAGCCGGTAGCTGCCTGGCTCTCCCTCGACCGAGGTGACCTCGGTGCAGGTGTGAAGAACGATCAGGGGGTGCCGGGCGACGTCGTTCATCTTCGGCGAGAGGATGCACATCGAGCAGTCGTTCGTCGGGAAGGTCTTGTCGAGCTGGGCCATGTGCCCCCCGATGGAGGGCTCCCGCTCGATGAGATGGACCCGGATCCCGTGGTCCGCGATCTCGAGGGCCGCCTGGATTCCCGCGATCCCTCCTCCGATGACGGCGACCTCAACCATGCCGGTAGTCCCTCGCGAGGGCGATGTAGCTCTCGGCGTTCCTCCTGATCCCTTCCTTCTGTTCGGGGCTCGCCTGCTTCACGACCTTTGCAGGGACCCCCACCACGACCGATCCCGGGGGGATCAGGGAACCCTCGGTGACCACGGCTCCCGCGGCGATGATGCTGTCCTCCCCGATCTTCGCACCGTTCATGACGATCGCGCCCATGCCGACGAGGACCCGGTCGCTGATGGTGCACCCGTGGAGGATGGCCCCGTGGCCCACCGAGACCTCCTTCCCGATGAGGGCGGGATAGCCCCTGCTCGTGTGGACGACGGCATTGTCCTGGATATTCGAACCGGTCCCGATCTCGATCCGGTCCTTGTCGCCCCTGATGACCGCGCCGAACCAGATGCCCGTATCCTCCCCCAGCGTGACATCCCCGATGACCGTTGCCGTCGGGGCGATGAATCCAGGGGTCCCGGTCCCACCACCAGCCATAATAACCAGTAAAGGTTACATTTTCTCTCGAATGAAGGTTATGGTGGGCGGGACCTTCGACCCGCTTCATGCGGGCCATCGCAAGCTCCTCGAACGCTCCTTCGAGCTCGCTGGCACGGGCGGGAGCGTGGTCATCGGGCTCACGACCGACGAGTTCGCCGGTCGAAAGACTCACCCGGTCCGGCCGTTCGGGGAACGGAAGCGGGAGCTCGAGAGGTTCATCAAGGGAAAGAAGTTTCGGGCTGCGTACCGGATCGAGCCCCTGGGGGACCGGTATGGTCCTGCCCCTGAGGAGGACTTTGATGCTCTCGTGGTCTCCGAGGAGACCCTGCCGGTGGGGATGGAGATCAACCGGCTCCGGCAGGACCGGGGGAAGAAGAAGGTGGACATCCACCAGATCACCTGCGTGCTCGCCGATGATGGGAAGTGGATCTCGAGCACCCGGATCCACCGCGGGGAGATCGACCGGGAGGGGCGGCTCGTCAGATGATGTGGCTCGCGATATCCTTCGTGATCATCCAGTCGCAGTAGAGGCAGTGGAGCCCCTTCGGGAGGACCTCGAATGCAGACTCGATGGGCTCGCTCGCATTGGAGATGCATCCCGGGTTCGGGCACTTCACGACGGCGCGGATGACCCGGGGGATGGTCACCCCTTTCTTCTCGACCACCTCGTAGTCCCTGATGATATTGATGGTGGCATGAGGGGCGATCAGCGCTATCCGGTCCACTTCCTCCTTCCTGAGCTCGCGTCGCTCGATCTTCACGATATCCTTCCTCCCCTCCCTGCCGCTTGCTACGTTTGTCGCGATCGAGAGGGACTCGGTGGTAGTCCCTGCGATCCCGAGTATCGTGAGGACGTTCAGGGCCTCCCCTGCAGTGATATGGTCGATGACCGTCCCGTCCTTGATCTGGCTCACGAGCAGCGTCCGGTTCTGAGCCCCCGGGGTCATCTCATCACCTCCGAGAGAAGGGCCATCCGCACGGGGACGCCGTTCCGGGACTGCTCGAAGTAGCGGGCATGGGGGGTGCTGTCCACCCGGGGATCGATCTCGTCCACCCGGGGGAGGGGGTGCAGGAGGATGAGCCGGTCCTTCACCCCCTGGAGGGTCTCGGGGGTGATGCGGTAGCTGGAGGCGACATCGTAGTAGGAGCCGAGGTCAGGGAACCGCTCCTTCTGGATCCGGGTGATGTACAGGACGTCGAGGTCGCGGATTATCTCTTTCACATCGCGGTGGGCCTTCACCTCCATGCCCCGGTCATGGAGCTCGTGATTGAGCCCCTCGGGGAACTCGAGCCCACGGGGGGCGATAGTATGAAGGGTGACCTGGTAGAGGGAGAGGGCGTAGGCGAGGGAGTGGGCGGTCCTGCCATAGCGCAGGTCCCCGAGGATCCCCACCTCGAGGCCGTCGATATCCATGGACTTCCGGATGGTATAGAGGTCGAGGAGCGTCTGGGAGGGGTGCTGCCCCGCCCCGTCGCCCGCGTTGATCACAGGCACCGTAGCGAACTCGGAAGCGAGCCGTGCCGCGCCCTCCTTGGGGTGCCGGAGCACGATAGCGTCTGTGTACCCGCTCACGACACGGATCGTGTCGGCGAGGGTCTCGCCCTTCGCGATGGAGGAGGCCTCGACAGAATCGACCGAGATGCTGTCCCCCCCGAGGCGTGCCATCGCTGAGGCAAAGGACATGCGGGTCCGGGTCGATGGCTCGAAGAAGAGGAGGGCAACGATCTTCCCTGCGAGGAGGTTCCTGTCATACCCCCCGGCCGCGAAGTCCTCGGCACGGTCGAGGAGATGGTCGAGATCCCGTCGCGAAAAATCCCTGATGGAGATGATATGCTGCACCGGATCACCCCGCCCGGTGCCCGGATCCTTCCAGGAACAGTATCATTTTCGAGACTCCGCGAGAAATCCCCCTTCCGGTTCGGTGTGGGTTTTCCAGAAATTATTCGGCATCACTCCTGATAGAAGTATCCACCCGGCTGGTACGCGGGCTCGATGAGATCTTGCGAAGAGGGTTTTTCGGTGGAAGAGTTCTTGACCCGGCCCCGCCAGATGGTTCCAGTGATACCGATGTGCGATATAAACGTGGAGCTCGGAGGGAAAACCGCGAGGGGTTTTGTCTACCCCTTGGGGCCGGTGAGCCTGGTCGGGGTTGTTACTGATGTGGGAATGGTGGGGTGCGGGGCATTCGATGTCGCAGCCCTGGAGAAGTTCGGGTATCCCGCAGCGCGGGTGAGGCCATCCACCGGACCCTCGATAGTATCCATCCCCGACCTCCTCGCAGGGATCGTGAAAGATGCAAACGTACCTGCGCAGTCACGAGGGGTGAAGGTCGGGATGACGGGGCGGGAAGCGCTGGAAAAGTTGTAGGGTTCTCTTACTTCCTCGCGAACGTCAGGTAGCCCGAGTGGGATACCCGGGTGGAGGGCCGCGTGCCCCGGGGGCTCCGGACGATCTCCCGCTCGATGCTCTCTCGAATATGCACCTCGGGGAAGAGCTTCTTCGCCTCCTCGACAATGATGAAGAGCTGCTCGAGGAACGGTGAGTAGCAGGCCAGGAACCCGCCTGGCCGGAGGAGCGCGTGGGCATGGGAGATGTGCTCCGGGCTGATATGCATGTCCAGGTGGACGATATCGTATTTTCCGTCGGCGGTGAGGATATCACCCTCCACGATCTCGACGTTATCGATGTGTGCGGCCTTCAGGTTCTTTGCCGCCATCTTCGAGAAGTTGGACCGGATCTCGTAGGTCTTCACCGACTTCGCGATACCGGCGTAGTAGATGACCGCGATCCCTGATCCTGTGCCGGCGTCGAGGATCTCGTCATGCCGGTTCATGCCTGTATGGGCGATGACGAGGCCGATGTCCTTGGGGAGCATGGGGGCGCCGCTCCGTGCCGCGTGGGTGAAGAAGTCCGGCGCCCGGGGGAGCCGCACGACGAACTCGGATCCCAGGTGGGTCCTCACCACGTCCCCGGGCTCTGCTCCGACGAGGACCGAGAGGTCAATGGTCCCGAGGTCGGTCGCGAACTGCTTGTTCCCAGCCTGGACGTAGAACTCCCTGTCCTCCCGGACGAGGAGGACCCGGTCCCCGTCCTCAACCATGGCCCTGGAGCCGCAGGATTGCCTCGGCGATGTCGCCACTGGTCTCGGCCAGGGTCCGGCGGACCTTCTCCTCGGGGGCCTTCGTCTGCTCCATCACGAGCTTTACGTCCTCGTCGGAGATGGGGGGCGCCTTCGGCTCGAACCGCGGCTCACCGGTGATCTGGAAGGTCTTCACCCCCTGCATGGTCATCGCGACCACCTCTGCCCCGTCGAAGATGTAGTTCCCCGTCGCCGTGGAGATGACGATCCGCTCCACTCCTTCCAGGGGCTCCATCTCCATGCCGAGCTTGTTCATCATCTGCTTCATCTTCCGGGGGTTCATTCGTCCTGGAAACACGGGCTCTCCCTTCCCTGCCGTACCTTTACCGCTGGACCGTAATTAAATGCCAGCATCTCCGCCCCGCCCAGGAGCGCCATCCCCGTGGCGAGGAGCTCGTCATCCCCCATGACCACGAGCACCTCGTCCCCTGCCCGGATCCCGGGGTCAGCGGCGATCACGTGCTTTGCAAAGGCGGTCTTCCCCTTCGCGATGAACTCCGAGACCGCCGGATCGATAGAGACCCGGTACATCGGCGGGGGGATGGCTTTGATGAGCCGGGTGGCGCCCGCATAAGAGAGGGTAAGACGTCCGTCGCTCGCACGAACGGTTGCAAGACGTTCCCCGGAAACGAGGATCTGGCGGACCCGTCCCGTCTGGGAGAGCTGGAACTCGCACCCATCGGGGAAGAGCCCCGCCCCTGCTCCGGTCCCGAACTGGTAGTCAGCGATGGTCCTGACCCGGGCGAGCATTCTGGCATTCGAGCCTTCGGTTGACACAGTGGATGAACCTCTCCTCGAGTTCCCTGGGGATGTAGGCCCCTGCGGCGATGCGGTGGCCGCCGCCGGACCCCCCCACCTCGGATGTCGCGTCGACGATGGCCTGCTGGAGATCGGTGCCCCCCTTCACCATCTCCTCGTTTGTCCTCATGGAGACCTTGGTGATCAGGGGGTCATCGCTCATCTCTGCCATGATCAGGATCGGCTTTCTCCGGTTGAGCCTCGACAGGGCCATCCCTGCACCGATCCCGATGATGGTATCCGGGAACCGGTCCCCGACATGGATGTGCTGGAGATGGGAGATCTCGGTCACCCCCTTCTCCAGGATGAACTGGAGGAGGTCCCGGATCATCCCCCTGTGGTGGGTGAGCATCCGCTCAGCCTCACGGAAAGCGATCCCCCGGTCCCCCCGGCAGATCCTCGCCCCGACGGTCGGCTTCGCCCACCTCCCGCACGCGTTGAGCACCGTGGCGAACTCGGAGGCGTTGCGGAGGGGTCTCTGGGTCTCACCGGGGAAGAGATAGGCCTCGGCGAGGAGCCGGTCGGGGCTCCTCCCATGGGAGAGGAGCTGCTGGGCGAGGGCAGAGATCACCCTCCTCTTCTCCTCGATGGGGATCTCCTCCCAGACGAGCCAGCGGCCCGAAGGGTGCTTCAGGTTGACCCCGAGGCGCTGGAGGAACTGGAGGGCCCCGTTCGGGTTGCTCGTGACGCCGGGGACGAAGGGGTCGTCGCTGTACGCGAGGCAGAGGTGGACCGGCCGGGTGGAGATGCCGAAGCAGTTGAGATCCTTCTTCACCACCTCGATCGAGCCGTGGCGGACCCCATCCTCCGCGATCTCCCGTGACGGGCCAATCAGCCCCAGATCCGTCCGGGCCATCATGTCCCCGACGTTCCCTATCACCGCGAGCTTGGCGAGATCCGTATTCTTCGGATCCAGGGCCCGGGCGACGAGGTATGCCACGCCCGATGCGGCGAGCTTCCCGTGCCCGTAATTGAGGGCGTTCACCTCGCGGTAGGACTTTCCCGCGGGCTGGCTGACATGGTGGTCCAGGATGAGGACCTCATCCTCGGAGAGACCGTGCTCTGCGAGGAGGTTCTGCTGCCCTGAACCGAGGTCGGTGAAGATCTTGAAGGAACGGTCCTTCGGGACGGTGCCCATCGTCATCGGCTCCAGCTGCCTGACGAAGATGGGGTGGACGGGGATCCCCCGCCGTTCGAGGGCGAGGGAGAGGATCGCCTCAGAGCAGATGCCGTCGGCATCGATGTGGGAGACGAGGGTCACCTCGCCCGCTTCAGCCACGAGGCCAGCGGCGGCCTCCGCGTCCGACAGGAGATCCATTATCATAGAATATATCTCCCTCCAGATGAAGGGTAGCTGTAATGGAACCGGAGATGCGGGAGTTCCTTGAGAAGGGGCTCGTGAGCGCGGCACGGATGCGGGCGGTGGAGGGGAACGCCATCACCCTCGGTGTGGGGTCCCTCCAGATGATGGAGAGCGCGGGGAGGGCGCTCGCCGGAATGGCTCTTGAGTTCTCACCCTCCCGGGTCCTCGTCCTTTGCGGGAGAGGGAGGAACGGGGGGGACGGGATGGCTGCGGCACGCTACCTCCAGAACCTCTCCACCGACGTCATATATGCCTCTGACGGTCCCCTAGCCCCCGAAACCGAGGTCCAGCTCCGCATCCTGGCAGGCTCCGCGGTCATCCTCTACCCGGTGAAGTGTGCTTCCGATGTCGATGTCCTCTCACCCCTTTTTGCCGCCGCGGATGTCATCATCGATGCGCTCATCGGTACCGGTGCCTCGGGCACGGCACGGGAGCCTATCTCGCGCTGCGTTGAGCTCGCTAGCGGGACAAAGGTCCCGATCATCGCTGCCGATCTCCCAACGCTGGGGATGCGGGCCACCCGGATCTGCGCCTTCCACCGGCCAAAGACCGAGGGTGCTGAGGTGGCAGACATCGGGATCCCCCTCGCGGCCGAGGTCTTCATGGGTCCGGGCGATCTCACCCTGGTCCCGCGACGGGCAGCGAATGCGCGGAAAGGTGAGAACGGGGAGGTCCTGGTCATCGGTGGAGGGCCCTACCAAGGAGCCCCCTACCTTGCCGGGTTGGGAGCCCTCCGGGCAGGGGCGGACATCGTGCGGATAGCCTCCCCGGTCTTTGAACCTGTCCCGGACCTCATCCACGAGCGGCTGGAAGGAGATCGCATCTCCACCGGCCATCTCGAGAGGATCCTCGGCCTCGTGGAACGGGCCGATGCAGTGGTGGTGGGAAACGGCCTGGGCACCGAGAGCCATGATGTTGTCCTCGCCGTGGCAGATGCGGCCAGGAAGGCGGTCTTCGATGCAGACGCCCTCCGCCTCCCCCTGCCGGTCTCGAAGGAGACCATCTATACGCCCCATGCCGGGGAGTTCCAGCGGATGACCGGAAACCTCCCCCCCGAAGGGCTTGTGGACCGCGGGCGAGCGGTGCTGGAGGCTGCAGGGGGCGGAGTCGTCGGTCGAAAACCGGCATTGCCGGTTTTCTCCACGACCGGCCACTCTAACGAGCGCCCGGTCGTCGGTCGAAAACCAGCTTCGGGGGTTTTCTCCACGACCGGCCACTTTAACGAGCGCCCGGTCGTCCTCCTCAAGGGGCCGGTGGATGTCATATCCGACGGGAGCAGGGTGCGGTTCAACCCGACGGGCTCCCCCGCGATGGCGGTGGCAGGGACCGGGGATGTCCTTGCAGGGGTCACGGGAGCCCTCCTTTGCAGGCTCCCGGCTTTCGAGGCCGCCTGCATCGCCGCATACGTGAACGGGTCGGCGGGGATGATCGCGGCCCAGAAGAGGGGGGACGGGATGACGGCGAGCGACCTGGTGGATGAGATACCCTCCGTCCTCTTTGCCGGGGGTGCCGGGAATGGCTGAGTTTACCCACATCAAGGGAGATAAGGTGCAGATGGTGGACATCTCCGGGAAGGAAGAGGTAGTGCGGGAGGCTGTTGCTGAAGGAAGGATCCGCCTCCGCGAAACAACGCTCCGTGCGGTACGGGAGGGGACCCTGGTGAAGGGAAATGTCCTCGCGACCGCGCGGGTGGCCGCGATCCTCGCGGTGAAGGAGACCCCGCGCATCATCCCCCTCTGCCACCCCATCCCCCTCTCGGGGATCGACGTCGACTTCTACGACGGCGAGGGCTCCATCCGGGCAACGGTCACGGTCCGTTCCCGGGGACCAACCGGGGTGGAGATGGAGGCCCTGACCGGCGTCTCGGTCGCCCTCCTCACCATCTGGGACATGGTGAAGTCGGCAGAGAAGGATGCAGCGGGGCAGTACCCGGAGACCGTGATCGACGGGATCCGGGTCCTCGAGAAGCGGAAAGGGGAGTGACAGAGCCTTTTATATCATCCCCGGCTGACTTATACAGAACCACGGGATGCGTCCCGTTGGAAAGGAATGTGGCCTATCACGGGCTGAACCTTGAGGTGAATGTTCCATGGTACGATCGATGTACGCATACGTACGGGAGGCCTGGAAACACGCCGATGCATCCGGCGTCGCTGACCTCCAATGGGAGCGGATGCAGGTATGGAGAGATGAGGGAACGGTGGTCCGGGTGGATCGCCCCACGAGGATCGACCGCGCGCATGCCCTCGGCTACAAGGCCAAGCAGGGCATTGCCGTTGCCCGGGTGAAGGTCCACCGCGGCGGGCGGCGGGCGAGCCGCTATGTCCGGGGCAGGCGGACGGCCCATATGGGGATGAGGAAGAAGACCCCGGCAAAGAGCCTCCAGCGGATCGCCGAGGAGCGGGCATCCAGAAAGTTCCCCAATATGGAGGTTCTCAACTCCTACTGGGTCGGGGAGGACGGCCGCCACCGCTGGTACGAGGTGATCCTTGTTGACGGGCACCACCCCGCCATCCGGAGGGACCCGCATCTCTCCTGGCTCGCGGAGCGGGGGCACCGCGGGCGGGCGGAGCGGGGTATGACGAGCGCAGGGCGGAAGGGGCGCGGCATGAGGCGGAAGGGTATCGGCACCGAGAAGAACCGGCCGAGTATCCGCTCCCACGCGAACCGCGGGAAGTAATCCCCCTCTTTTTCGACCATGCATGCCTCTCATTGACGGGTGCATCCACCCCTATCCCGAGGGGGACTCCTCCATCAGGCGAATGGCTCTTACGGCCCGCGAGCTCGGGTTCGACCAGGTGGTCGCAGCGGGCGGGAACGACGAGGTTCCAGGCGTGCTCAAAGGGACCATCATCGCCGCAACCTCGGTGAAGGAGGTGGTCTCCACGCTCCAGGGGATCCCCCAGGGCGACGGGGTGGTGATGGTGACCTCGGGGGATCTCGCATTCAACCGGGCCGTGATAGGGCTGAGAAGGGTCCGGGTGCTCAAAGGAATCCAGCGGTCCCCGAAAGGGGCTTTCAATCACGTCGCAGCAAGGGAGGCGGAGGCGAAGGGAGTCGCCGTCGAGCTCGATCTCTCCCCCCTCGTCGGGGAAAGGGGTATCCAGCGCCAGCGGGTGATCTCCCGGTACAGGGATCTCCTCCAGCTCCACCGCCGGTACCACTTCCCCGTTACCCTGGCCTCCAATGCGCGTTCGATCCTGGGACAGCGCTCGGTACGGGATATGGTCTTCCTCGCGCGACTCTTTGACATGGAGGAGGGCGAGGTGATGGGGGCGCTCTCCTCCCTCGATTCCATCCTCTCCGGGAGATCCCCTGTGCAGGTGGTGCGGGGATGAGCCAGCTCCCTTCCCAGCGCGAGAGGCGGCGGTATGTCCTCGTCAGGTTCGTGCCCGAGGGGATATCGCTCGATCCGAGGGAGGTATATGCGGCTGTTGCCGAGGCCTGCACCTCCCTCTGGGGTGATACCGTATCATCCGAGATCTCACCTTCAGTCATGGCCTGGGAAGGGCAGGCGATCGTCCGCTGCCGCCGGGGAACCGAGGACCGGCTCATCACCGCCATCTCAACGATCACGCGGGTCGGGGACGAGCGGGTTGCCCTCCGTACCATCACCACGAGCGGCACCCTGCATGCCATCAGGAGCCGCATGTACCCCAGGCCGGAGCTCCTCTGGGAGAGGAAGGTCGGGATCGGGGGAAGGATCTTCCTCGCGAGGGCGTATTCGGGTCAAAAGGTTGATTTGATCGAAAAGGGAATAAAAGGTCAGGAAATGTTGTTTTTCGCAACTGAAGACGGAGAGGTGAGGTAATGCAACCCCAGTACCAGATGGGATACGACCGTGCCATCACGGTCTTCTCCCCTGACGGGCGGCTCTACCAGGTCGAGTACGCCCGCGAGGCAGTGAAGCGGGGGACCACCGCGGTGGGGATCAAGTGCACCGACGGTGTCGTCCTCATCGTGGACAAGAGGGTGGCGACCCGGCTCCTGGAGCCCTCCTCCATCGAGAAGATCTTCAAGATCGACGAGCACATCGGGGTTGCCTCGAGTGGCCTCGTTGGGGACGCCCGGGCCCTCGTGGACCGGGCCAGGATCGAGTGCCAGATCAACCGGGTCTCCTACAACGAGGCCATCGACGTGGAGACGCTTGCAAAGAAGCTCTGCGACCACATGCAGACCTATACCATGTTCGGCGGCGCCCGGCCCTACGGGACTGCCCTCCTCATCGCCGGCGTCTCGGACGGCACCGCCCGCCTCTTCGAGACCGACCCGAGCGGCACCCTCCTCGAGTACAAGGCCACGGGCATCGGGACGGGGCGGCCCGCGGTGATGAAGGTCTTCGAGGAGGAGTACAACCCGGACGCAGGCTGCAAGGACGCGATCCTGCTGGGCTTGAAGGCCCTCCATGCCGCCACCGAGGGGAAGTTCGACGTGAATGCGGTGGAGATCGGCATCGTGGAGCAGAAGACCCGCACCTTCCGGAAGATGGCCAAGGCAGAGGTCGCGAGCTTCGTCGAGCAGTTCGAGCACACCGGCGTAGCATGATCCCCCTGGACCGGGCGGTCGTTGCCCGGCTGGAGACCCACGGGGAGCGTTTCGAGATCCTCGTGGACCCCGACCTTTCCGTGAAGATCCGGCACGGCGAGGAGATCGATATCGAGGACGCCGTCGCGGCCATCTTCATCTTCGAGAACGCCTCCCGGGCCGAGAAGTCCTCGGACGAGTCCCTCCAGAAGGTCTTCCAGACCACCGATTTCGAGACCATAGCGAGGCGCATCATCGAAAAGGGCGAGATCCACCTCACCTCCGAGCAGCGCAGGCACCTGATCGAAGAGAAGAGGGGGCAGGTCATCACCTTCATCGCCCGGCATGCGATCAACCCCCAGACGGGGCTCCCCCATCCCCCGGCGCGGATCGAGATGGCCATGGAGGAGGCGAAGGTTACCATCGACCCCTTCAAGCCCTTCGACGACCTGGTGGCCGAGACCATGAAGGCCCTGCGCCCCCTCATCCCCATCCGGTTCGAGGAGCTCCGGGTAGCGGTGAAGATCCCTCCCGAGCATGCGGCGAAGGCCTACGGGGATATCGATGCCTTCGCCCGGATCGAGCAGGAGGAGTGGCAGAAGGATGGATCCTGGATCTGCGTGGTCAAGATACCCGGAGGGATGCAGCAGGAGCTCGAGAACCTTGTACGGAAGGTCTCCAAGGGGGGCGGGCAGGTCCGGGTACTCTGACCCATCCGATTAAGTATATGAAGGGAGAGGTCGAAGTAAGAGGGACATATCGGGGGAGGATCAGATGAGCACAACCAAGCAGAAGAAATCAAAGGGACGGATATCCAGGAGCGCCGGCAGGTTCGGCTGCCGGTACGGCAGGTTCATCAGAAAGCGTGTCGCAGAGGTCGAGGACATCTCGAGGGCGACCCACACCTGCCCGAGCTGCGACCAGGTTGCGGTGAAGAGGAAGGGAACGGGCATCTGGGAGTGCCGGAAGTGCGGCTATAAGTTTGCCGGCGGGGCATATGTCCCCCAGACCCCGACATTCAAGATCGCCCAGCGGTCGATCGAGCGGCCGCAGGCTCCGGAGGGGTAGGCCCCGTGCCCGGAGTCTACAAGTGCGCCCGGTGCAAGCACAAGGTCGAGATTGACGTGAACGTCAGGTGCCCCTACTGCGGGCACCGCATCCTCTTCAAAGAGCGCGGGGCCGGGATCAAGGATCTCAAGGCCCGATGATCCTGGTCACGACCTCCAGGAGAGCCGATCCCCTCGTGCGCCGCATCGGGAGGGACCTCGCTTTTGCGACAGGCGGCAGGTATCTCACCCGCGGGAAAGGGGGGCTTTCGCGGCCCCCGTTCTCTGACGGCAAGGTGCTCATTCTCTGCAGGGACGGGAACGGGATGCAGATGCAGCTTCTCGATGGGATGAGGGAGGTGGCATGTCTGCGGTTCCCCTCGGTGAAGGAGGAGGACCGGCCAGGCCCGTTGAGGAGGGACCTCTTCACGGGCGATGCAGGGCTCCTCTCCAGCCTCTCCCCCCACATTCCCGTCAGCTGGGAAAAGTCCCTTCCGCACACCCTCGTCCTGGACGGGATCCAGGGCAGGCGCGTCTCTCTCGAGGTCGGATCGTGAAGCACACGGCGGTCTTCTCCTGCCGATCCGGCATGGCCCCAGAGATATACCGGGCTCTCACCCCCGAGATCGGCGAGATCAACCCGAGGACCGAGGTCGGGGTTTCCCTTGAAGGGGATGATCTCCTCGTGATATCGGTTGCCGCAGAAGACATACCGGCCCTCAGGGCGGCCCTCAACATGTGGCTCCGGCTCGTGTCCGTGGCTGCCGAGATGCTGGATATGACCGGTAATCAGGGATAAGGCGGGGCCGGAATGCCCGGAAGGCGGGGGTCCATGAAACCAAAAGACCTGCATCGGGGGCGGTTTGGCAATGCCGTCATGGTTGTCCATGGCCCCGAGGCTTTTGATTGCGGGGACGTTGCCAGGCTCCAGGACCTCCTCTCGCCCGGAAAGACCATTGTTGCCGGGGTCATGGCAAGGACCGCTGCAGAGGAGTCGGGCCTGCCTGTAACCTTCGATGGCGACCCGCCGAGCTCTGTTCTCAGGAGGGCAGGAGGGAAGGTGTTCCTGGTGAACCATGGGAAGACCCCCGAGTCGGGGAGGATCTTCGGGGAGATCGTTGCTTCGCGTCTCCCCGCTGAGAGCTCCCTCGTCCAGCTGGAATGCTCCTCGCGGACAGTGTACCTCTGGAACGGAGGGGACCGGGATTTTGCCCGCCTCCTTGCGAGGGAGACTGGATACTCCCTTACAGAGGCAGCATCGGGCTTGGGACAAGGGGGTATGGACCGGGAGATCCGGGGCTGCCTCCCCGGCGAAGCAGTCCAGGTCCAGGGGATTGTCATCGGCACGGCTCTCGCAGAGAAAGTCGTGATCCGGTCAAGGGATGGCGGTATCGAGGCCATATCCGGCCTCAGGCCCAAGGCCCATGGCCTGGAGAAGCTCGCGAGAATGGGGGGGATCGACCTCTCCAGGGCCTGGTGCAAGAGCGGTTCCGTGAGAATTGCGCCCCCGCGAAAGGGTGGCCCTGCTCCCGCTTCAGGAAGGATCGTCGTTGCCGACCATTGCGGCAAGGATCTCTACCGGCTTATCACCCCGGATACCTGCGGGGTCCTTGCCATCGGAGACGATACCACGGCGGTAAGCGGGCACATCTGCTCCCATTTGGGCATCCCGGTCTTCGGTGTGGTGGACGGGGACGTGGATGGCCTCGTCGAGGCCGGTTATGCCTTTGGGTCTGTGGTGGTGGAGGTTGTGGAAGGTAGGGATGATGAGGTCGGCCGGGAGCTGGCGGCAATGACTCCGGAAGGGCCGGTGGCCTGGAGCGACTGGATCGCCCGTGCCCTTGCCTTCCTGGGTAACCGATGCAGAGTCATCTATCCCCCACCAGGGGCCCGGTGATTGTGAAGAGAGTGCCCTGGGGGAGACCTCTTCACGGGCCGTTTCCACCTGGAATCCTGTTCTGGAAGGCCCGGCTGGCTTTTGACTGGCGATGATGATGAACCTTATCTACCTTGGCAGGATATGTCATATTATGGAGCGATACCGCTTTCTGGCCCTCTTCCTGCCGATCGTGGCGGTGGTTGCATCTGCCCAGCCCCCCTTCAGCCTGCAGACAGAAAGCACCCAGTTCATGGGTTTCATCTCCGACTATTACCTCACCCTTCTCGGGGGCCTTCTCCTCCTCTTCCTCATCTTCTCCATCCTCAACCGGATCCTGAAACGGAGGTTCGGTGTCATCGAGTTCGTTGCCACGGTCCTTGGAATCATCCTTGCCCTGGCCCTCGTAGTGATAGGACTTGTATTCCTTGCCGCAGCAAGCGTCCTCGCCTGGGGAAGTGCCATCAAGGATATGAGTTACATGGGGGCGGACGGATGGGCTGTTCCCATAGCAAACGAGATCCAGTATTATATCCAGCCTGCCCTGGACACGATATTCGGGTCGATTGACTATGCCATCTACCTGCAGAACATCCTTCTCGGGGTTCTCCTCGTCGGGGGCGGGATCCTCGTCATCATCGGCATCCTGCTCCTCGTGAAGCTCCCCAAGAGTTCCTTCTACAAGATCATCAAGCCCAGCGGGACCACCACCTTCAGGGAGGTGATGACGAGGGGCCGTGAGCCTCTCGCGCCCACCGTCACATTCAAGGTGATCAACCGGCTCACGAACCAGGCCTCACCCGATGTCAAGGTCATCCTGAAGCACAAGGAAGGGGCGAAGGTGTATACCCGGTACACCGACTTCAACGGCGAGGTGATCTTCCAGAAGATCGATGGCCTCTACTCCCAGTACTATGCCTACGTCGAGGGGGATGAGGAGAGGAAGAGGTACTGGGTCATCAGGACTGCGATTGGCGCTGAAAGCGTGACCTGACGGAGTCGAGGGTCTCGATCTCGTCGACGCCCTTGTCGTCCCGGATCCGTTTGAACCGCGGGAACCTGAGGGCGAACCCGCTCGCATAGTTCGGGGAGGTCTGGATCTCGGAGTAGCCCACCTCGAAGACCACCTGGGGCTCGAAGGTCACCTCCTTCCCCGATCGGGAGACGACCAGGTCCTTCATGGTCTCATGGATCGTGGCGAGCATCTCGTCGGAGATGCCGGTCGCCACCTTCCCGACGGCGAGGAGCCGGCCGCGGTCCTGGCAGGCGAGGAGGAAGGAACCGAAGAAATGCGCCCGCCTCCCCTCGCCCCACTCCCCCCCGATGACGGCGAGGTCCAGGGTGTCGACCTCGGGCTTCACCTTGATCCAGTGCTTGCCCCTCACCCCGGGCTGGTAGAGGGAGCCGGGGTCCTTCACCATGATGCCCTCGTGGCCCGCATCGAGGGCGGCGCTGTAGAACTCCTCGAGGCTCAGGGGGTCGTCGCTCACCCTCTGGGGCGCCACGTGGCCGGTGAGGGCCTCCTCGAGCCGTCTCCTCCGTTCATGAAAGGGGAGGTCGATCAGGGTCTCACCGTCCAGCGAGAGGATGTCAAAGATGTAGGGCACGAGTTCGATCTTCTCTGCCTGGGCCTCGATGTCGTACTTCCGCCGGAACCGTCTCAGCACGAACTGGAAGGGCATGGGCCTCCCGTCCTTCGTGGCGACAGCCTCCCCGTCCAGGATCACATCGTGGGAGGTGGCTGCAGTGAGCTTCGTAATCACATCGGGAAGGGCATTCGTCACCTCCTCCAGCTTCCGGGAGTAGATCCGGACCTCGCCCCCTCTCTTGTGGAACTGGATCCTGGTCCCGTCGTACTTGTACTCCGCCGCCACCTTCCCGTGCTCCTTGACCATGTCCGCGATCGACCCCTGCTGGGCGAGCATCATCTTGATCGGCCGGAAGACCTCGATATGGACCGCGGAGAGGGCCTTCTCCCCCTCCCGCGCGAGGCGTGCCACCTCCCCGAGGTCATTCATCGCCTGATAGGCATGGTCGACCTTTGCAGGTTCCAGGGAGAATGCCTTTGCGACTGCATCCCGGACGTTCCCTTCGCCGATACCGATCCTGAGCTCCCCCAGGATGAGCCGTGCGAGGTACCTGCCCTCCAGCGGTCTTGCGTTCGCGAAGAGCTTGCGCACCGCGAGCAGCTTCTCGCGCTGGGACTTCTTCCCCCCGGAGGTGGCGATGGCCTCGCACTCCCGGTACACGTCCCCGATGGTCAGCTCCTCGGCGAAGAACGAGGTCTGCTCCTTCCCGATGAGGATCCTCTCTACCGCCTTCCCCGCATCCCCCTCTGCCGAGACGGCGGAGACGATGGCCTCCTTCTTCATGCCTGCGACATAGGCGATCGCCTCGTAGAGGAGGTTCGGCCCGATCCCGAGCTTGAGGGGAGACCAGTCGGGGAAGATCCTTCCCATGATGAACCTGACGAAGATGGGGAGCTCCCGGTCATCGAGCACCGGCAGCTCCCTGGCGAGGACGTCGATCATCTCGAGCCTCCCCGGGATCGCCTCCAGCCGTTCACAGATCTCCGAGAACTCACGGAAGAGCATGGACCACCCCGACATGCCTCTGGGCATATGCCCCTGGGACTTCGGTATCACCTCTATCTTCATTCCGGATGAAAAGACCCTTTCCTTTCGCCCTTCTCCGGGAGGAAGGGGGGGGTCGCTGGCCGGTCAGAGCGAGAGGGAAGATGAGACCTTGTGCTGGTGAGCCACGAAGACCTCAACGTCCCCGATGTAGAACCCGAGCCCCTCCTTTGCCGAGGCAAGCGCCTTCTCCGGGGTGTTGTTCACCTCGGAGAGGTGGGCGAGGATCACCGCACCGATATGACCGCCGATCTCTCTCAGGCAGGTCGCCGCCGCCGTGTTTGAGAGGTGCCCCCTGCGGGACCGGATCCTCCGTTTGAGGGACTCGGGGTACGGGCCGGTGGCGAGCATCTCCGGGCAGTGGTTGCTCTCGAGGAGGATCCCGTCGCAGCGCGAGAGATCCCGAACAAGGGGCTGCGGGAGGAACCCGGTATCCGTGCAGAACGCGAACCGGGAACCACCGTCCTCGATGAAGTAGCCGCAGGGCTCCCGGGCGTCGTGGGAAGTGGGGAATGGATCGATGAGGAACTCCCCGAGTCCGAACCGCGTGGATGGATGAACGGGGCGGAGGGGGGGCGTATCCCCCTTGCGAACCTCCCGGGGGAGGTCCTGGAGGGTGCCCGCGGTCCCGAAGACAGGGACCTTCAGCTTCCGGGCAAGGGCCCATACCCCTCGGATATGGTCCACATGCTCATGGGTGACGAGGATCCCCTGGATAGCCACGTCCCCGCACCTGGCGGCTGAGAGCCGCGAGAGGACCTCCCGTGCCGAGAGGCCGCAGTCGACGAGAAGGGCACCTCCCTCTCCCCTGACGAGAGTACAGTTGCCCTTCGACCCGCTCGCGAGGACCGTGATCTCCATTCAGGCTCCCCTCGTGGAGGGGTGATCAAGGATACTGGCCATTTCACTCCGGATTCATGTCGGCGCGGACTCCCTCATCGGAGGCATGCGGTCTCCGAATCACCGCGAAACCGGCGGTCAGTCCGATGAAAAAGGTTGGATCCTCGTGAAGATAAAGACGTGTATTCCCTCAAAGGGCAGCGACTTCCTTCCCGGGAATCACACCTGGGATCATGCGGTTCCTTCTTCCCAGCGGGAGGATGTCCGGATCCTGGAGCGCTCCCGATCCAGCCCTCAATTTACTTTTCAGGAAGCACATGGATCGCGGTCGCCTTCACCGATACCCAGACCTCTTTCCCGATAGAAAGGTTCAGATCCTCTGCAGACCTGATGGTGACGAGTGCCGTAATGTCGATCCCGCAGTCGATGATCACGTGGACAAACGGTCCCGAGGGTATCAGGCGCTTTATCCTGCCTGGATAGACATTCCGCGCACTGGTCTTCGGGCTCTCGTCAATACCAACGGTTACATCCTCTGCACGGAAGAGGATACTTGCCCCCTTCCCTGGCTGGACCGGGGAGATCGCCCTGAAGATCTTTCCCGAGACCTCGATGGATACCTCTCCGCTCTGGCTCGCCGTGACCGCACCGGGAAAGATATTATCCATCTGAACGAACCGTGCGATGTTCTTCGTGGCCGGCCTGTGGAAGATCTCCACGGTGGTTCCTATCTGGGGAAGCCTCCCCTCCATCATGACACCCATCCTCCCCGCCAGGCGCTGCCCCTGGAGCATGTCGTGGGTGCTGACGAAGATGGTCATTCCTGTCTCATGGTTCAGGCGGGCGATGATCTCCTCGATCTTCTCGGCCGAAGGGGGATCCAGGTTTGCCGTGGGTTCGTCGAGAAAGAGGACCTCTGGATCGGTGACGATGGCACGGGCCAGCGCGACCCGCTGGGCTTCTCCCCCTGAGAGTGTCCGCGCTGACCGCCGGGAGTAATCTGATAGACCGATCTCGCGAAGGGCCTCCCTCACCCGTCTCCCGATGGCTGCCTCCGTCTCCCCGCGGTACTTCATGCCGAGGGCGATATTCTCGTACACGGTCCGGTTGAAGATGATGGGTTTCTGGGAGAGCATCGCCATCCTGCGGCGGAGATGGAAACGGGCATCCGGGGAGAGGGCGTCCTCGCCAAAGACCGAGAGGGTTCCTTCGGTCGGCATCTCGATGAGATCGAGCAGCCGGAGGAGGGTACTCTTCCCGGAACCGCTCGGGCCGATGAGGCCGAAGATCTCCCCGTCGGGAATGGAGAAGGTGATCTCCCTGAGGATCTCCTTCTCCCCGTACCGTTTCGCGAGACTCTCTGCCTCGATCACGCTCGTACCTCACCGGAACTCAGGATGTAAATGAGCTCTTCCATACCGAACCTGACTGGATGAGGTTCAGGCCGATGTTGACGACGATTGCAACCCCGAGGAGGATCACCCCGAGGGCGATGGCAAATGCGAAATCCCCGACGGACGTCTCGAGGGAGATCGCGGTGGTCAGGACCCGGGTGTACCCGCGGATATTCCCCCCGATGATCATCGCAGCCCCGACCTCGGAGATCGCCCGCCCGAAGCCGAGGATCACGGCGGCAAGGATGCCGAACCTCGCCTCGAGGATCAGTGTCCGGACCGACTGCATGCCCGTCGCTCCCAGGGACGTGACGGTCTGCCGCATCTCCGGATCTATCCCGCTCAGGGCCGAGAACGTGAGCCCGGTGATGAGGGGGAGGACCAGGATCATCTGGGCAATCACCATGCCGGGGGCCGTATAGAGGAGGCTTAAAAAACCCAGCGGACCCTGGTGGGAGATGATGAGGAAGAGCACGAGACCGGCGATCACGGTCGGCAGGGCATAGAGCGTCTGGATGATGTTGATCAATGCCCTTTTTCCAAAGAAGTCATGGTAATACAGGAACGCACCGATGGGAATAGCGATACACGCGGAGAACAGGGTGGCGGTGAGGGAGATCTCCAGGGAGAGGATGGTGATCTTCACCACCTCCGGGTCCATGGTCACGATAAGCTGGATCGCCTGGAAGAACCCGTCTATAATCTCATTTGCCATCTATCTCATCACCCATCGATCAAGCCCTTCCACTCTATATCTCGGTTTCGAATGATGACGTCCTTGCTGACAAATGATAAATGTTAAATAACTTCCTAAACATTAATCTGCCACATGAAATTCACTGAAAATCATTTCCTCGGATGCCTGCTGGTCATCGCAATCCTGACAGGGATCCTCATTGCCGGGTGCACCCAGCCCCAGACCACTCCTGCGACTCCGGCCCCGACCCCGGTCGCAACGACGGCAGCACCCATCCCCGCCCCGACTCCGGCCGCAGCCACCCCGACCCCGGCTCCGACCGCAGCCACCACAACGGTGGCAGCCACCCCGGCCCCGACCCCGGTCGTCCACGAGACGAATACCCTCCTTATCGCCACCACGACAAGCCTCTACGACACCAAGCTCCTCGACTCGATACAGGACATCTACGAGAGAGAGACAGGGGTTCACCTGAAGATCACCGCCCAGGGCACCGGCATCGCGATCCAGATTGCGACCCGGGGAGACTGCGACCTCCTCCTCGTCCACTCGCCCTCCCAGGAGAAGGCGTTCATCGACAAGGGCCTCGGGATCAACCAGCGCTGCTTTGCCTATAACTACTTCGAGGTTGTCGGGCCTGCGAACGATCCGGCAGGCGTCAGGGATCTCACTCCTGAGGCTGCCTTCAAGAAGATCCGGGGGCTCGGGCTGAACAACACCCCGAACGTCTTCTTCGCCTCGCGGGGCGATGGATCGGGAACCCACACCGCCGAGCAGGCCATCTGGGCGAGGGCAGGCTTCAATTACACGAAGGACGTCGCAACCTCGGGTCCGTGGTACCTCTCTGTCGGGAAGGGGATGGGAGATACCCTGGTAGTGGCAGATCAGAAAGGGGCCTATACCCTCACCGATGAGGGTACATTCCTGGCCTTCAAGAAACAGCTCAGCCTAATGCCCCTCATCACCAACAAGCCAACCCTCCTGAACCGGTACAGCGCCATCGCCGTGAATCCCGCGAAGAACCCGAACGTGAACATCGTCCAGGCCGACCGGTTCATCAACTGGCTGACCGGTGCAGAGGGAATGCAGATCCTCAGTGATTACGGGAAGGACAAGTACGGGAAGGCCCTCTTCACGCCGCTCACGCCCAGCGTGTGCAAGGTCACCCCCTTCAACTGTACCTGTTCCGGGGTCGTCTCCCCCTTCTAATCCTCTTTTTTATCCGATACCAGGGGAACCCGGGCCGGGTAGCTTCGTTGCAATCACCGTGCCGAACACGGGAGAGAGGGTGCAGCTGCTGGCGGGGACTATTCCAGGTACGGCGCCTCCACCGGAAGGATCCGGTGAGGATGACACAGAAAAAAGGGGATTCCGAATGAACGAGAGGGATCAGTGTCTCTGCCTCGTCTTCGCCCCTTCCTTCTCGGGCTCGAGGTAGACGACCTCGGCATCGATGTCTTTTGCGATCCGTTCGATCTCGAACTTCCGGAAATGGGTGCCCTCGATCTGGATCTGGCCACCGGTGACCGCGAGGATCCGGAACATCGGCTGCCGGACTCCCTCGCCCACCTTCTGCCTCTCGCGCACGTAGATCTTCATAGTTCTCACCAAATGAAACGGTACATCCCTTGGAATTGCCTCCTTTTAATAGTTGTTCCTCCCAATGATCCACCATGGCCAGGGAAGAGAGCGGGCGCTTCCGGATCAGGAGCGGTCTCGAGGGCGAGACGCTCGTAGCGAAAGGGCTCATGAAGAAGACGGCGAGGAACGAGACCCTGCGTCTCCTTCCGGACCTGAACGTGGTGAAGATCGGGGGTCACGCGGCGGTGGACTACGGGAAGAGCGTGATGGTCCCGCTCCTCGAGGAGATCGGGGAACTCTCGAGGGAACACCAGATCCTGGTGGTGACCGGTGGCGGCGGGCGGGTGCGGCACCTGATGGAGATCGGCATCGACCTGGGGATGCCAACAGGGGTCCTCGCCGAGCTGTCATCAAAGATCAGCGAGCAGAACGCGATCATGGTCTCCATCCTCCTCTCGAAGTACAACGGTGTCCGGATCCATACCGGCGATCTGTTGAACCTCCCGTCCATCCTGAAACTGGGGATCCTGCCCGTGGTGCACGGGACGCCCCCCTATGGCCTGTACGAGCACCCACCGCGAGTGGGTTCAATCCCCCCGCACAGGACAGACACAGGAGCCTTCCTGATGGCAGAGGTACTCGGGGCGAGGTCCTGCATCATCGGGAAGAACGTGGATGGCCTTTATACAGAGGATCCGAGGAAGAATCCCGACGCCGAGTTCATCCCCGAGATCGCCGCAGAGGAACTGATGGGAATGGAGATGGAGGACATGGTGATCGAGCGGATGACCGTGGAACTTCTCAGGAATGCCGTGAATATCCGGGAGATCCGTATCGTGAACTGCCATGTCCCGGGCAACATCGGGAGAGCCATCCGCGGCGAGAAACTTGGGACGATCATCCGCGCCAGATGAGTCTCAAGAGTGTGCTCCAGTTCAATTGATTTAATAAACTTTTTGTTTTTTAAAATAATAATACATAACTTCTCAGGGTGAATTGGTTGGTTATCTTCCAGGACAAACAGGTCCGTACCCTGTACAATCTTGCCCGGGATCCGGGCGAGATCCTCATCAGCAATGACCAGAAGGTGGCGATTCAGCTGCTGGGATTGCTTGCGCAGGAAGGGAACAGTGATGCGCGGGGAGCCCTTACGGCCCTGCTCAGGTCACCCGATCTCCACCCCATGCTGAGGGAGATGGTGGCAGCCGAGGTGGGTGTGCCCATCCGTGTGTAACGAAGAACGATTCTTCTTCTGGGTAACGGGTTCCCGCCCCCGCGTCCCGTCGAACCTCCCCAATTTCATCTCCCCATCTGTACTGGTTTTCCCGGGCAAGAAATCTTAAACCGTTTCGCAGCCGATTTTAGGGCATATGTGGAAGGCGCTGGAGATCGGGGAATGGGTCGCATCCCGGCAGCAGAGCATGGAGGATGCGCGGGGGCAGGTCCAGGAGATCATCGGCAGGGTCCGTGCAGAGGGGGACGCGGCCCTCCGTGCCCTCTCCCGGCACTACAAGCTGGAAGAGATCGCGGTTTCCGATGAGGAGCGCGAGGCCGCCTACGGGGAGGTCGACCCCGAGGTGACCGAGAGCCTCATCGAGGCAGAGGCGCGGATCACCCGGTTCCACGAGCTCCAGCGCCCCCGGGATCTCTGGCTCCAGGAGGTGGAGGAGGGGATCATCCTCGGGATGAAGACCACGCCCCTCGACCGGGTGGGGATCTACGTGCCGGGCGGAAGGGCGGCGTACCCGTCCTCGGCCCTGATGTGCGCCGTCCCCGCCCTCGTCGCCGGAGTTCGGGAGATCTGCGCCTGCTCCCCGCCCCCCATCAGCCCGCTGACTCTCGTGGCACTGGACATCGCAGGGGTCAGGGAGATCTACCGCTCGGGCGGCGCCCAGGCCATCGCGGCCATGGCCGTCGGGACCGAGACGATTCCGCGGGTTCAGAAGATCGTCGGCCCCGGGAACGTCTTTGTCACCATGGCCAAGGTGCTCCTCCGCGAGGAGGTGGAGATCGATTTCCCTGCCGGCCCGAGCGAGATCGCGATCATCGCGGACGGGACCGCCGATCCCCGGATTCTCGCGTATGACATCCTTGCCCAGGCAGAGCACGACCCCCGTGCTGCCTGCGTGCTGATCACCCCTGATGCGGCCCTTGCAGAGAAGGTGGGCATGCTGGTCGTCAGGCTTGCCGAGAAGGAACCGCGCCGGGAGATCCTCAAAGAGGCGCTGGAGAACTGCGGGTATGTCCTCGTGAAGGACATGGACGAGGCTGTCGCTGCCTCGGACGAGATAGCCCCCGAGCACCTCTCCATCCAGGTGGCCGATCCCCTCCCCGTCCTCTCCCGCGTGCGGAACGCGGGCGCCATCTTCGTCGGGAGGTACTCGGCGGTGGCCTGCGGCGATTACGCGGTAGGGACGAACCACGTCCTCCCGACGGCAGGGTATGCGAAGCTGTTCTCGGGGCTGGACGTCCGGCACTTCTGCAAGACCTCCTCGGTAGAGATCCTCGACAGCCAGGGGCTGGAAGCCATCGGCGATGTGGTCGAGACCATCGCCCGGGCCGAAGGCCTCCCGGCCCATGCGAGCTCGGTCCGGGTCCGGCGGGAGAAGAGCCGGTGAGATGGACGAACGTCCCCTCCCTTTGAAGATCCCCGCGAGCCTCGACGAGGCGAAGGCCATCCAGGAGGCGATCGCCAGGGCGGCTGAGACTGCACCGCCGGTATCCTTGGACGAGGTGAGGTGCATCGCGGGAGCCGATGCCTCGTATTCCCCTGACGGGAGGACCGTCCACGCGGCCGTTGCGGTCCTCGGCCTCCCGGATCTCAACGTGCTGGAACGGTGCTGGGTCTCCCGGGAGGTTCCCTTTCCGTATATGCCCGGGTTCTTTGCCTTTCGGGAGGGACCGGCCATCATCTCGGCCGTCGGGGCACTCACCCGGCAGCCGGATCTCCTCCTCGTGGATGGGCACGGCCGTGCCCACCCGAGGCGGGCAGGGATCGCGACCCATGTGGGCTTTCTTCTTTCGATCCCGACGGTCGGGGTCGCGAAACAGCTCCTTGCCGGTGACGCCGTAGAGTTCGGGCCGGCCCGCGGCTCTTCGTCGCCCATCTGGGACAGGGGCGAGATAGTCGGCATGGCGGTGAGGACGAAGGCAGGGTCCCGGCCCGTCTATGTCTCGGCCGGCCATGCCATGGACCTGGCGACCGCGGTTGCGGCAGTCCTTGCAACGACCGGTACATCCAGGATCCCCGCGCCTGTCCGAGAAGCACACCGGATCTCCCGGGAGGTCCGGAGGAGTCATATTACATTTTCCGTCAGCCCCTGAGGGTTGTTCAGGATCATGGCCGATGTGGCGGTACCGGATCAGGGCCGACAGAGGCGGTACCGGATCAGGGCCGGAGAGCAGTCCTGAGCCGGATGGAAGGAGGGGTCATCTCCACCTCTGGCGACGGGACGAAGGTCCGCTCCGGAATAACGAACTCGATAGGGCTCTCCTTCATCAGCTCCCCGTTCCGGGCCGGGATAAACACGGCCAGGGCAAAGAGCAGCGAGAAGATCGCGATGAGGAGCACGAAGGTGGTCTCGGAGACCAGCCTTGCAACAAAGAACATCCAGAGGGCACCGAGCTGGAGGAGGGAGAATGCAGCGAGGGCGTATCTCGCCGAGCAGATGTTCGCAAGGATACCCCTCCCCGTCCTCATGCGGTTCTTGAGGCGCCGGATATTCTCAAGGGCAGGGCTGCGGAACCCGTCTCCCGTCATCGATGAGGCAAAGAGCTCCACGGCCTTCTTCCTGTTCCCGAGCCGGCTCTCGATCACCCCCTCGTAAAAGAGGATCCCCGGTTCCCCCGGGCGGAGGGCTCTGGCGTTCCCGAGCAGCTGTCGGGCCTCTTCATCGAGGACCGGGCTGCCTGCAGGCCCCCCCATGGAGATGAGGTGCGCGGCCAGGTCGAGGAGGAGCATCCATCTCTCCGGCCCCGGGGTGAGGTCGAGGGCCCTCCGCAGCACATCCTCGCCCCTCCCCTGGTCGCCGCATCTGGCCAGGGAGAGGGCCAGCCCCCTCGCTGTGCCGGTATCCCAGGGATCGAGCGTGCTGGCCCGCCTGAGATGGAGGACGGCCTCCCCGGCCTTCCCGTTCTGCAGGGCGACAGCCCCGAGGCCGGCCCAGGCCCGGGCATCCATGGGGTCGAGGCGGACGGCGCGCAGGAGGTGGGGTTCCGCCTCCTTCCAGCGCCCCCTTGCGCAGGCAAGGAGGCCCATGTTCCGGTGGCCCGCCGGATCCGAGAGCCGGATCGCATCGACGAGATGGGCCTCTGCCGCATCCAGCCTCCCCTGTTTGAAGGCAATGACCCCGAGGCAGGTATGGGCCGGGGCGAACCTTGGATAGAGGGAGAGTGCTCTCTGTGCAGCGACCGTGGCATCGGCAAGATCCCTAGGCCCGCCCGCTCGTGCAAGGACCATCCCGTGATTAACCTGGACGAGGGGATCCCGTGGCATCGCGGGAGAGAGCCTCCCCATGATGACCGCCGCGTCCCGGGGACGCCCCATGGCGATGAGAAGGGCAGCAAGCCCATGGAAACCCCCGGGATCGCCTTCTGCCCTGGCGAGCTGGAGGAAGATGTCCTTTGCCTTGCCCAGGTTGTGCAGCATCAGGGAGAACCACCCCAGCTCTGCCCTGAGCCCGGGAACCCCCCGCATGGATACCACGAGCTCCTGGAGGAGCACCTCTCCCTCCCTCCCCCTCCCGAGCCTCTCCAGGGCAAGGGCCCTCGAGAGGACAGGTTCAGGCCAGGCCGGATCAGCGAGTGTTGCCCGCTCAAAAGCACCCGAAGCGAGATCCGGTCTATCCTGGTCCATGCGGAGCCATCCCTCCTGGTAGAGGATAGAGGGGCCGGGAGGTTCCAGGGAGAGCCCCGACTCGACCAGGCTCTGCGCCTCGTCCAGGCGCCCCAGGACCCTGAGGGCGGCGATCCTCCCAGCCAGGGCCTCCCTGTCCGATGGATCGAGGGCAAGGATCTGGTCGAATGATGCAAGGGAGAGTCCTGGATCGGGCCCCTTGAACTCCTCCAGGGCCTTGTTGGAGAGCGAGGCGATCTTCCAGGCGAGCGACTGCTTCCCTTCGCCGGTGATGTTCATGACCCGGGTGAAGGTCCTGGCCGCCTTCCCGTACCGTCCCTGCAGGTGGTAGAGGACCCCCAGCTCCTTCAGGAGGTCAACGCTCTCCGGGTAGATCTCGAGGCCCCGCGAGAGGATCTTCTCGGCATCATGGATTCTCCCTCTCTCGAGGAGGGCTGATACTCGCTCGTAGGTGGCCTCCACGCCGGTTGTATCCCCGGGAACCGTGGCCGGAGGGTCCGTGAGAGCGGCCTCTGAGGGATCTTTTCCCGCGGTGCGTCCGGGGCCATCGCCGATCCTTTCCCCGAAGTATGAAGAAAAATCCCCCGGAGTGACGGACAGGCCGGGGAGATCTTCCCCTCTTCTGCGGGGTTCGCGATCCTTCGGGGTCATGACAGCGCCGGGCGGACCCCCAGCCATCCTGGTGGAGGGGATCCTCAGGGGATGATATCAGTACCATACGGCCATGGGGTAAAGAAGATTTCACTCTGATTCCGGGCGCCAGAGACAGTCACGTTTCCTCCCGCGGCAATGGATTTATCCCGTGAGGTGGAGATGTTCAGGGAAGAGTCCGCCCCTCCCTCCCGGGAAGGGCTGTTCACACGTGGAGGACTGGCCCATGGCAGAGGAAAAGGGAGAGACCAGAGCAAAGGAGAAGACCGAGCTGAAGATATCGGGGATGACATGCGCCACCTGCGCGGTGACCATCGAAAAGTCCCTCCAGGGGGTGGAAGGGGTCCAGAAGGCGGACGTGAATCTGGGCCTCGAGCGGGTGGTGGTGGAGTACGACCCGAAGAAGGCGAAGCTCGCTGATCTCCGGAAGGCGGTTGCTGACGCGGGCTATGAGGTTGTTCCCGAGCGGGTGATCTTCCGTATCGGGGGGATGACCTGCGCCACGTGCGTGGAGACAAATGAGGCTGCACTTCAGGCGCTCTCCGGGGTCATCGGGGCCACGGTGAACCTGGGGGCCGAGAAGGCCTATGTCACCTACATCCCGTCCCTCGTGACCATCGACGACATGCGCCGTGCCATCGAGGACGTAGGCTACCAGTATCTCGGGGTCGAAGGGGAGGAGACCGGCGACCTGGAACGGGAGGCAAGAGCAAGGGATCTCAGGGCGAAGTGGAACCGGTCGGTCATCGGGCTCACCCTCGGGCTGGCCCTGATGGCGATCATGTTCTTCCAGGTTCCCCTGCCCCTCCCGATGGGGATCTTCATGTTCATCGTCGCGACCCCCGCCTTCGCGTACCTCGCGTATCCCATCTTCCTCGCCGCCTACCGCGCCCTCAAGAACCGCGTCCTGAACATGGACGTCATGTACTCCATGGGGATCGGCGTGGCGTACGGCGCGAGCGTGCTCGGGACATTCGGGATCGTCCTTACCTCCGAGTTCATGTTCTACGAGACGGCCCTCATGCTCGCCGGCTTCCTCATGCTCGGCCGTTACCTGGAAGCGCGGGCAAAGGGGAGAACGGGCGACGCCATCAGGAAGCTCGTGAACCTTGCCCCGAGGATGGCAATCGTTATCCGGTCGGGGGCTGAGGTCGAGATCCGGGCGGCAGACGTCATGCCTGGGGACCTTGTCGTGGTGAAGCCCGGGGAGCGGATCCCTGTGGACGGCGACGTGGCGGAGGGGGAATCATACGTTGACGAGTCCATGATCACGGGTGAGCCGATCCCGGTCCTGAAGAAGGCAGGAGTCCCCGTCGTGGGGGGAACGCTCAACACGAACAGCATCCTCCGGTTCAGGGCGACCCGGGTCGGAAAGGAGACCGTGCTCGCCCAGATCATCCGGCTCGTCGAGGATGCCCAGGGCTCCAAGCCCCCCGTCCAGAGGATCGCGGACCGGGCGGTCACCTACTTCATTCCCACCGTGCTCTCCTTCGCCATCCTCTCCTTCGCATTCTGGTACTTCCTTGCAGGCCAGACCCTGCTCTTCGCCCTCACGACCCTCATCTCGGTCCTCGTCATCGCCTGCCCCTGCGCGCTGGGCCTCGCCACCCCCACGGCTGTCACGGTGGGGATCGGGCGGGGTGCGGAGCTCGGAATCCTCATCAAGCGCGGGGAGGCCCTGGAGATACCTGACCGGATAACTGCCGTGGTCTTTGACAAGACAGGGACGCTCACCGTTGGAAAGCCGTCGGTCACCGACCTCGTCCCCGCCGGAGTCCTTGAGGAGACCCTCCTCACCCTCGCGGCGAGCGTTGAGAGGAACTCCCAGCATCCACTCGCAGGAGCCATCGTACAGGAGGCAGAGAAGCGCGCCCTCCCCCTCCAGGAGAGCGTCTCCTTCGACACGATCGGGGGAAAAGGAGTTGTTGCGAGGGTGCTCGGGGAAGAGGTCCTTATCGGGAACCGCGCCCTGATGAAGGAGAGGGGGGTCCCTCTGTCCGGGGAGCTGGAGGAGAAGGTCGCCATCCTCGAAAGGGAAGGGAAGACGGTGATGATCGTCTCAGCAGGGGGCCAGCTGGCCGGGCTCATCGCGGTCGCCGATACCCTGAAGGGTTCAGCAGGGGAGACGGTCCGCCGCCTTGCGGCCATGAACCTCAAGATCCTCATGATCACGGGCGACAATGCGCGGACGGCCGGATCCATCGCCAGCCAGATTGGCATCGGGAGGGTGGTCGCGGAGGTCCTTCCCGCCGGGAAGGTGGGCGAGGTGAAGAGGCTCCAGGCAGAGGGGGAGGTGCTCGCCTTTGTCGGCGACGGGATCAACGATGCCCCGGCCCTCGCCCAGGCAGACCTCGGGGTGGCCATCGGGAGCGGAACGGACGTGGCAATCGAGAGCGGAGATATCGTCCTTGTCCGGGACAACCTGATCGATGTGGTCGCCGCGATCGAGCTCTCCCGAAAGGTCATGTCCCGGATCAAGGAGAACCTCTTCTGGGCCTTTGCCTACAACACCGCTCTCATACCGGTGGCCGCCGGACTCCTGTACCCCTTCTTCGGGATCACCTTCCGGCCCGAGTACGCGGGCTTTGCCATGGCCATGTCCTCGGTGACTGTGGTCTCCCTCTCCCTCCTCCTCAAGGGATATATACCGCCAGCGAGGAGAGTACCCTCCGGAGGTGGCGATTCTGGCAATTGATCCCATCTGCAAGATGACCGTTGACGAGAAGACAGCGAAGTGGAAGAGCGAGTACAAGGGGAAGACCTACTACTTCTGCGCACCCGGCTGCAAGAAGAAGTTTGACACCGATCCCGCGAAGTACGCGATGTGAGACCCGGCCGGATGGCCATGGCCTGGGGCCGCTCTCCTCTCTTTTGTTCTCTTATTCACGGTGACGGGAGGAATTATTTCTTGGCACCGGCCAAGGCGGATACGATCTCCTCTCCGAACCTCCGTGCCGCGGCCGGCCCGTTCGCCGTGATGAAGATCCCGTCGGTGATGACGGCATCATCCCGGAGATCTGCTCCGCCTTTACGCATCTCGGCGACCGAATCCGCCATCCTGTACACGGTAGCCTTCTTTCCCCTGAGCATACCCGCCCGGGCGAGGACCACGGGGGAGAGGCAGATGGCGCTGACGAGCTTCCCCGACTTTGCGAACTCGGCCACGAGTGTATGGAGCCGGCTGTTCCCCCAGAGGAACTCCGGCGACCCTGCCCCTCCGATGACGACGATCCCGTCATAGCCCCCGGCCTTCACGCGGGCAATGTCCAGGGTTGCTTCGCACCTTCCGCCGAGCATGCCGGTGCAGGTGCCCGCCTTCACCGAGGCGATATCATAGGCGATCCCGGCATTCTCGAAGACGGAGAGCGGCTCGAAGAGTTCCTCATCCCTGAACCGCTCCGGGGCGATGACAACCAGGAGCTTCATACCAGTCTCTCTCTCCCCTCTGGCAAGAACTTTCTGGCCCAAAAACTCGGGATGCAGAAGGGTCTCCGGTTTCGGAACCCTTTTATGGTGGCGTTCAGAACTTTCCAGAGAGAAAATGAGTTATTTCGAGGAGATACAGAAACGCGGCCGGGACGTCAACCCCTTCTTTGTGATGATGGGGATCGATGTTGTCTCCATCGGTGAAGGCACTGCCCGGCTCTCCATGAAGGTGCGGCCTGATATGCACAACGGGGTGGGCTGGATGCAGGGGGGCATCTTCACCGCCATGGCGGACGAGGCCATGGCCCTTGCCCTCTATACGGTGATCTCGCCCGGAGAGAGGATCGCGACCATATCCGAGACCACCTCCTTCCTCAAAGGCGCGAAGGACGAGGTCCTCATAGCGACAGGCCGGGTGGTGAGGAAGGGGAGGAGGGTCGCCTTCACCGAGAGCGAAATAAGGAAGGAGACAAGCGACGGGGAGATCCTCGCACGGTGCGCCGCGGCCTTTGCGATCCTGTGAGAGTGGGGTGATCCCGTGCCGGATGCGGAAACAGAATAGCCGCGATCGGTCCTTCATCTCATCCGCTTTCTGCGACCGGTAACCGGAGATATCCCCTGGTACTTCTTTCAGGGGAATTCCCCCGTGAAAAGGGGCCATGCTGTAGCTATATCACGTTCGAAATCAACCTGATCTCCAACGGGTGGAGTGCTCCGTGAAGTACATCGTGGTGACAGGGGGGGTGATGAGCGGCCTCGGGAAGGGGATCACGACCGCTTCCATCGGGCGGATCCTGAAGAGCCGGGGCTACTCGATCACGGCGGTGAAGATCGATCCATACCTGAACATCGACGCAGGGACCATGAACCCCGCCCAGCACGGTGAGGTGTACGTCCTCTCGGATGGCGGCGAGGTGGACCTGGACCTCGGGAACTACGAGAGGTTCCTTGATATTGAGCTCTCTTCCGACCATAACATCACCACGGGGAAGGTGTACCGGACGGTCATCGACAGGGAGCGCAAGGGAGACTTCCTGGGGTCCACGGTCCAGATCATCCCCCACATCACCGACGAGATCAAGGCCTCGATCGGGCGTGCGGCGGGAAAACCCGTTGAGAACGGGACGGCGGATATCTGCATGGTGGAGGTCGGGGGGACGGTCGGCGACATCGAGAGCATGCCCTTCCTCGAGGCAGTCCGGCAGATGCGGGGCGAACTTCCTCTCCAGGACATGGCCCTCATCCACGTGACCCTGGTCCCCGTCGATACCATGGGGGACATGAAGACCAAGCCGACCCAGCACTCGGTGAAGGCCCTGCGGGAGCTCGGCCTTGCGCCGGATATCATCGTCGCGAGGAGCGTGCGCCCCATGGGCGAGGCGACGAAGAAGAAGATCTCAGCCTTCTGCGATGTCAGGCAGAAGGCGGTGATCTCCGCGGCCACGATGCCGGATATCTACCAGGTGCCCCTGGAGCTCGAGCGGGAGGGCCTCGCCGACGTTCTCACCGATCACCTCGGCCTGGAACGGAGGGAGGCGGATCCCGCGTGGTACCGGACGGTCATGAAAGAGTACACCGGCCGGGTCACCATCGGGCTTGTCAGCAAGTACGGGATCGAGGATGTCTATATCAGCATCAAGGAGGCCCTGAAGCATGCGGGGAGGGCGCTCGCCACCGAGGTGCAGATCCGGTGGATCGACGCCGAGCACTATACCTCCGCCGATCTCGAGGAGGTGGACGGGATCGTGGTCCCCGGGGGCTTCGGGAGCAGGGGGATCGAGGGCAAGATCCGGGCCATCACCCATGCCCGGGAGAACCGAGTCCCGTTCCTGGGGCTCTGCTTCGGCTTCCAGCTCGCCGTGATCGAGTACGCGAGGGGCGTCCTCGGGATCGCCGATGCCGCGAGCGAGGAGTTCGGGTCAGGGACCTTCGTCGTGGCCATCCTCCCGGAGCAGAAGGGGATAGACCAGCTCGGCGGGACCATGCACCTCGGGAACTACCCCGTCATGCTGGAACCGGACACCCTGGCTGGAAGGCTCTACGGGAGAACGGATATCCTGGAGCGGCACCGGCACAGGTACGAGGTCAACCCGCAGTTCATACCTGACCTGGAGAAGGCCGGCCTCGTCTTCTCGGGCCACAACGGGGTCCGCATGGAGGTCTGCGAGATCACGGACCACCCGTTCTTCCTGGCAACCCAGTTCCACCCGGAGTTTAACTCCCGGCCGGCCCATCCTTCGCCGCCCTTCACCGGCTTTGTCACCGCGTGCAGGGAGAGGCACGGGAACGGGCCCCAGCGGGAGCGGAGAGGATGAACCTCGAGGATTTCATCGGGAAGGCCGTCGAGGAGATCCGGACCCAGGCCGGGGGCGAGAAGGTCGTGATGGCGCTCTCGGGCGGTGTGGACAGCTCGGTCTGCGCGGCCCTCGCGAGCCAGGCCATCGGCGACCGTCTTGTCCCCATTTACGTGGACACCGGGCTCATGCGGAAGGGGGAGACCGAGCGGATCACGCGCCTCTTCGGGGACCTCCCCCTCCACATCGTCCGGGCCGAGGAACGGTTCTTCACCGCCCTCCAGGGGGTGGAGGACCCGGAGGAGAAGCGGAAACGGATCGGGGAGCAGTTCATCCGGGTCTTCGAGCAGGAGGCCCGGGCGGTCAATGCCCGCCACCTCCTCCAGGGGACCATCTACCCGGACCGGATCGAGAGCCAGGGGGGGATCAAGAGCCACCACAACGTGGGCGGCATGCCCCTCTCCATCGCCTTCTCCCGGATCATCGAGCCCATCAGGGACCTGTACAAGGACGAGGTGAGAGAGGTGGCAGGTGCCCTCGGGCTCCCCCCCGAGATCCAGCACCGGATGCCGTTCCCCGGGCCCGGGCTCGCCGTCCGGGTCATCGGCGAGGTGACGAGGGAGAGGGTCGCGGTCGTCCGCGAGGCGAACGCCATCGCCGAGGAGGAGCTCGTCGAGCGCTACCGACCGTGGCAGTGCTTCGCAGCCCTCCTGGGCAAGGGGACAGGGGTGAAAGGGGATGTCCGGATCCACGGCTGGATCATCGCGGTGAGGGCGGTGAACTCCCGGGACGGCATGACCGCCGATCCGCTGGAGATCCCGTTCTCAGACCTGGTGCGTATCGGATCCCGGATAACGTCCGAGATACCCTCGGTGGCCCGGGTGGTGTACGACATCACCCCGAAACCGCCAGCAACCATCGAGTATGAGTGAGGAGAGAGCAATGGGAGACATGGAGAAAGAGAAGGATCTCGAGGCCCGCTACTACCAGCCGGTCTTTACCCGGGACCTGAAGATAGTGCGGGGTGCCGGGGCGAAGGTCTGGGACGCACAGGGGAACGAGTATATCGACTGCGTTGCGGGGATCGCGGTCGCAAGCACCGGCCACTGCCACCCTGCCGTCGTCGAGGCGATCTGCAGGCAGGCCAGGGAGCTGATCCACTGCTCGAACCTCTATTACGTTCCCCACCAGGCCGAGCTCGCCCGGAAACTCTCTCTCATCACAGGGCTCGGCAGGGTCTTTCTCACCAACTCCGGGACCGAGGCGACCGAGGCTGCCATAAAGCTCGCCAGGGTAAGGACCGGGAGGAAGAGGTTCGTGGCCTTCACTCACGGGTTCCACGGTCGTTCCACGGGTGCCCTCGCCGTCACCCACAAGCCGGCCATCCGCGAGCCCTTCGAGCCCCTCGAGCCGAAGTGCACCTTCGTGGACTACGGCGACCTGGACTCGGTTAGGAAGGCGGTCACCAGCGATACGGCGGGTGTCTTCGTCGAGCCCATCCAGGGCGAGGCCGGGGTTATCATCCCACCGGTGGGATTCCTCGCCGGTGTCCGCGAGTGCTGCGATGCAGCAGGGGCGCTTATGATCGATGACGAAGTCCAGGCCGGCATGGGGAGGACCGGGAAGTGGCTCGCCATCCAGCACGAGGGAGTGGAACCCGATATCGTCACCCTGGCAAAGGGGATCGCGAGCGGGTTCCCCGTGGGAGCACTCGTCGCACGGGAGGGGCTCGATTTCAAGAAAGGCGAGCACGGCTCCACCTTCGCCGGTGGACCCTTGGCCTGTGCGGCATCCCTCGCAACCATCGGGGTCATCGAAAAGATCCTCCCTTCGGTGGGGCCAAAAGGCGAGCGGTTCAGGCGTGGTCTCTTGGACTACAACCCCCGGGTGAGGGGTCTCATGGTCGGGATCACCATCGGGGAAGCCTGCCCCGAGATCCAGAAACGGTGTGCGGCCCGCGGGGTGCTTATCAACTGCGCCGCGGACGGGAACATCCGGCTCGTCCCGCCCCTCGTCATCGGGGAGGACGAGATCGACGCGGCGATAGAGGTCATCCATGAGGCGCTCAGTTAGGCGGTGCTTCGAGGAAGGGGGGTATGTCTATGCCACGAGAGCCGCGGAGATCGCGGGAAGGTCGGGGATAGAACCTGTGGCACGCCTGGCGAGCAACGAGAACCCCTTCCCCCCTCCCCCAGTGGTGCTCGATGCTGCCATCCTCGCCCTGAGAGGGGTGAACCGGTATCCTCCCGAGCAGCAGTGCTCCCTCCTCGATGCCCTGAAACGCCACCACGGGGATTACCATTTCGCCGCCGGTGCCGGTATGGACGGGGTGATCGAGACCGTCATCCGCGTCCTGGCGGAACCCGGCGAGAGGGTTGTCGTAGCGACCCCGACCTTCTCCTTCTACGGCGTTGCCGCGGGAGCACAGGGAGCCGATGTTGTCCAGGTGAAGAGGGCGGCGGACTTCTCGGTCGACCCGGACGCCTTTACCCGTGCCATGGAAGGGGCACCGCTGGGGTTCATCTGCTCCCCGAACAACCCCACGGGGAACGCGACCCCTCCCGAGAATATCGCCCGGATTCTCGAGGAGATCGACGGGGTGCTCTTTCTTGACAACGCGTATGTCGACTTCTCGGACCTGGACTACCGGACACTCATGAGGGATCACGACAACCTGATCATCGGTCGGACCATGTCCAAGATCTATGCCCTTGCAGGCCTCCGGATCGGGTATGCCTTCCTGCCCGAATGGCTCGTGGGGCCGTACGGGAAGGGGGCAACCCCCTTCGCGGTGAGTACCGTCGCCGCAGCTGCTGCCGAGGCCGCGCTCGGGGAGAGGGAATGGTCCGAGGCGTACCTCGACCATGTGCGTACCTGGCGGGGGCGGTATACCCACGAGGTCGGGCACAGGGTATATCCATCCCAGGCCAACTTCGTCCTCGTGGACGTCGCGCCGCTCAGGAGCGACGAGGTGACCGAGGCCCTCGCGGCCCGCGGAGTGGTGGTCCGGTCCTGCAGGAGCTTCCCCGACCTGGAGGACCATTACATCCGGGTGAGCATCGGCGACGAATGGGAGAACGAACGCTTCATATCCGAGATCAACAGGCTATGATGTGCGGGATCACGGGAACCCCCGGCACCGGCAAATCTTCGGCAGCGGATGAGCTCGCCCTGAGAGGATACCGGGTGGTCCGCCTCGCGGAGACGGTGAAGGGATACGTTATCGGTGAAGACAGGGAACGGGATACCCGGATCATCGACGAGGATCGCTGGATACGGGAGTTCACCCCCGTCGATGGGATCGTGGAGGGTCATCTCGCCCACCTCCTCCCCTGCGACCAGGTTATTGTCCTGCGATGCAGGCCCGATATTCTCCTCGTCCGGCTGCGATCCAGGGGGTACGGTGAAGAGAAATGCCGGGAGAACGCAGAGGCCGAGGCCCTGGACGTCTGCCTCATCGAGACCCTGGAGACGCATGACCCGGGGCATGTCCTGGAGCTGGATGCGACGGAGATACCCCCCGCGAGGGTTGCCGATATCATCGAGGATTTCCTGAATGGAAGAATCCCCCCGTCACATGGCGGGATCGACTGGTCAGAATTCCTCATGGGGGCGGTATGACCCTCGACCAGTTCAGGCCCCATGCGGGGAACCTCCTCCGGCCTCTCACAAGTCTCTGCATCCGTGCAGGCCTCACACCCAACAGCTTCTCGGTCATGGCCTTCCTGGCCTCGGTTGCCGCCGGGTTTGCGTTCTTCAGGGGAGAGGTTCTCGCAGCCACAGGTCTTGTCGCGGTGAATGCCATATTCGACTCCCTCGACGGGGCCATCGCCCGGGAGATGCAGCTCGCGAGCACCCGGGGGGACTTCCTCGACCATGTCCTCGACCGGTATGCAGACATCTTCATCATCACCGGGATCTTCGCGGGCGGGGTGGCCCCGTGGATCCTCGGGGTCTTCGGCCTCACCGGAGTCCTTATGTCCTCGTACCTGGGAACCCAGGCCCAGGCCGTGGGGATCGGGCGATACTACGGGGGCACCCTCGGGCGAGCCGACCGCCTCGTCCTGATAGTCATCGCGGGTATCCTCACCATAGGGATCCCCGGCGGGTTCGCCGGGTTCTCTTTCCTGGGGTGGCTCCTCGTCGTCTTCGGGGTCTTCGGCCATGCCACCGCTATCCAGCGGTTCTTCTACGTCTGGGGTAAGATCCGCTGAAGGATGAAGAGGACCCTTCAGTCCTCGTCCTGATCCCGGATCTCCTCCCTCATCCTCTGGAGGACATTCCGGGAGGGCTTATTCTAGTCCTCGCCCTCCCGGAGCTCATCCCGCATCCGCTGGATGACATCGAAGACGAGCTGCCTGAACTCGTTCCCGATATCATTCCAGGTCTTCACGTCCGGGGAGACACCCGCGGGTTCGCCCTGGAGCTCCCGCTGCCTCCCGACCCGGAGGAGGTCCCCGAAGATCTTGAAGTACCCGCCGGTGAAGACGATCAGGAAGATCAGGATGGAGAGGAGGATGCGGAGGATCTCGAGGTTCCGGTAGATATCTGCCCGGGTGATGGCATCCAGGAACTCGAAGATATTGAAGATGAAGAGGACGAGGAAGACACTTGCGAGTGCATGGAAGAGGGGTGCCGGGAGGTTGAGGGGGAAGGAAAACCGGTCGAAGATCTCGCCGGTCATCAGGATCAGGGCGATGACGATGAAGTAGGGGAAGTTGTCGGCAAGGAGGGTGACAAGGCCGCGGAGGATGCCGTTTCCCGGGGGAACGAAGACATTGAGCGCGGCCAGGAGGACGTAGAAAGCGATGATCCCGAGGAAGGTGGAAAAAACCGTCCATATGATGGATCGCCGTCTCCAGAGACGCAAGGCTCTCTCTCCCCGGGGTGGTCGGTTTTAGAATTTTGGCGGGGAGGGTCATAAGGATTTCCAGATGCCCTCCTTCCGACGTTCCCCCTGGTTCCGCCCGGAACGGAGCAAGCCGTGAATCGGTCCGGCATCTCACCGGATGGGGGTAGACAGGCTCAAGCCGGGACCGTACCCTATTGTTTGATGAACTCCCCGTAGAGGGCAGAGAGAATACCCAGCCCGAGGCAGAGGATGCCCGCCATCAGGTAGAGGAGATCAGGGGTGAAGAAGAGACCGCCTACCATGAGGTAGCCGCTGAGGAAACCGCAGAGGTACGTCAGGAACCCCCATACACCCGAGAAGAGAGCGAACATGAAGGGGATGAGTGCGATGAGGAGGAAGATGATGAACCAGAGGAGGATATCCACCTTGAAGAACTCATAGGGGATGTGGGTGATGGTATGTTGAAAGATGAGATCCCTGAAGAACTGCCCGATGAGGGGAACAGGGTCAGCACCCGATGGTGCGGCGTACTTGATGATGATCCCTGCGATGACAGAGCCGAGAAGGAGCTTGATGAGGGATCTTCTGGGTTTCATCAGGTGGATGATATAGAAGCAGCTCTATATAAAGGTATCAATGATAAGCGCGCGGCAAATTGGGGGAAATGGCGGGGAATCGTGAGGATTCCGAGAACTTCTTTCGAAAATACTTTAATCGTGCGGGGATAAGATCAGTAGTGAATGGCAAAGAAGAAGGGCACCCAGGAAGAAGCGCCCCTCAAGCTCTTCTACATCTTCTACAGCAAGGAACGGATGGAGAACTGGATCAGGACCCTGCAGGAGCTGAGTTTCTCGGGTGACCCCTCTTCAGAGGAACCTCCCGAGGGCTTTCTTGCCCTGTCCCGGTTTGCAGAGGATATCACCATCGAGGTGCTCAAGATTGTCCGGCTCTTCCAGAACGGCCGGTTCGCAAGGGAAGAGGCGATGCAGCGGATGTGCGAGGTGGAGGCGACGGTCATGTCCGAGGTCCGCGACGGGGAGATCGGGGATGTCGTCGAGTCCCTCCAGCTCTCCCTCCTCGTCCTCTTTGCGGGCTGCAGGAAGTTCATGGACGGGAAGTACGAGAAGGACATAAAAGCGCTCGTGAAACGTGCACGGGCCTTCCCGCCCGAGGAGTTGGAGAAGACCCTGGAGATCGCGGGCGAGATCGGGGCCGCGGTGATCGACGGCACCGCCTGCTGCGAGAAGTTCATGCAGGATGATCCGGGGAAGACCGCCCTCTTTGACGACTGGCTCGTCGAGATCGAGACGATCCGGGACGCGATGAAGTCCCTGAAGGACTTCGACGAGTCCACGGGTGACGAGGATTGATCGCGAGCCGGGCCAGGTTCTCGGGTATCAGGAAGCTCGAGAGGGCCACCGGCCTCCGCCTGCCCGATGCAGCATTCCACGGGGCCTTCCTCGAGGCCATCTCGTCGGGCGTGAACCTGAGATCCCTGGAAGGAGCGCTGCGGGAGCAGATCAGGAATATCCTCCATGATTTCGTCTCCTGCGGGTGCCGGGATGCCCCCGACTGCGGCTGCCCCGAGCGGCGTTTCGCCGCGAGGATCATCGAGCTCCGCGAATCGGGGCTGGATCACCGCCAGATCGCGAACCAGCTCCTGGATGAGTACGGTATCTCGACGTACCCTGCCGATATCCTCTCATTCCTCGAGGACTCTGTGCACGAACTGGAGGCCCTGATGGACGTGGCAAGACTGAGGGGGGAGGAGACGCTTGCTGAGAGATGCGAAGACCGGATCAGACAGATCGTACGATAGGTATCCTCGCCCATCCCCCATTTCCCTCCCCATCTCTATGAAATATGCATCCCTGGCAGGGAGCCGGCCCGGGATCACCTCTTCCTGAAGAAGTACATCCCTGCGAGAACGAGAGCTGTGAGGCCAAGGAGGATCCCGACCACTACCGTGATGAAGGCAGGCGATCCTGGTTCCATGGACGGCCCCCCGGGCGTCAGGGTCACCGTGGCAGTCTCTGTGACGAGGGCAGTCGGGGTCGGGGTTGGGGTGTTCGCGGGCGGGGTATTCTCGGGGGTGACATTCCAGACGGGCGGTGGAATCGTTGTCGGCGTGGCCGGAGGGGGGGTGGGGGTGGCCGGAGGGAGGAAGGAGAAGGCAGAGATCTTGCCGTTGGAGGTCCCGGCCACGGCGTAATCGCCACCCGAGGAGAGGGCGACCCCGTTCACGGCTCCATCAAGAATGGAGGTCCAGGTGTTGATCCCCTTGCTGTCAAAGAGGTACAGCTTGTTGTCGCTCGATCCCACGGCAACCATGGATCCGTCGGATGAGATGGCGACTGAGAGTGGGGCGAGGGGAAAGGATCTCTTCCACACAGGGTGCCCCTGCCCGTCCAGGAGAGAGACCGCGTTGTCGGCAGAGGCAACGGCGATGGATGCACCATCTGAGGAGATGGCCAGCTCCCGAACCCTCCCGTTCGTGGCATAGCTCCAGAGGAGGTTCCCACCCCCGTCAAGGAGGTAGACGCGGTAATCCTCGGAGCCGCAGGCGACCAGCCTCCCGTCCGCGGAGATGGCGGCAGCGGTCATGGGGCCGTTCGCGAGATAACTCCAGAGGAGGCTCCCGTCGGATCCGAGGAGGCGGGCCCTCTGGTCGGATGAGGCAACGGCGATGTTCTCTCCCCCGAGCGAGATGCCGATACCATTCACATCGAACCCTATGGTCTTCATCCAGAGGACGGTTCCATCCCGCGCAAGGAGGTAAACAGTCCCGCCAACAGCTCCCACCCCAATCCTGGATCCGTCGGGAGCTATGGCAACTTTGCTCATCCGCTGGCCGATGGGATGTGCCCAGAGCATCTTTCCCGAGGTATCGAAGAGATACACCTTCGAGTCATCAGAGATGGCAGCCACCAGGGACCCGTCGGGGGTGATGGCAACGTCCACGACGTTGCCACCGGTGACCTGGGTCCAGGTGGGGGAACCCACGGGGAGCGCTGCCTGGCCATAGACAGGTATGATGAGAAACCCGAGGATCAGGAGAAGGAGGAGGAACCTGGGGGCAGGGAGATCCCTCCTTCTTGCCATGCCGGGCCGAAAATATTGGATCTCACGCGGATATCTTCGTCCTGAGGGAACCATATGGCGAGGTATCCTGTTACCCATATTTATGGGTATCCCAGGGTGGAGTATCTGCACCTCCGGTGCGGCCCTCCCCTTGTGATAGGGTTTTATCATCTGTTTCGGATGTGTTATGGGGAGAACTCCTTACCGCCCCCGTGTCGAACCTGGATGGTGATCTTCTCCCCGGTTGGTGGCAGGAATGCGCTATGCTTCGGCCCGCATGGGCAGGATCTTCGTCGCACGGGTGGATCATGGGGAAGATCTCTTGGGCGAGTTGCGTACTATCCTTTGTAAAGAAGTGGTTACTCACGCCGTGATGCTCTTCCTGGGTGCCCTCAAGGAGGGATCCGTTGTCACCGGACCTGAAGAGCCTGTCATTCCACCCGTACCTCATATGGTGAAGTTCGGAGGAGGGTGGGAGGTGGTCGGAGTGGCTACTGCATACCCGGGAGAGGATGGGCCTGCGATCCATCTCCATGGGTCGATCGGCCGGGGAGATCACGTACTCACGGGGTGCCTGAGGGACCGGGCAGAGGCCTACCTCGTGGTGGAAGTCGTTATCTTCGAACTCGCGGACCTCCCGGTCCAGAGGAACCGCGACGAGAGGACCGGCCTGGTTCTTCCGGACTTTGATGTTTGATCAGAGAACCCGGGAAGTATCACACCTGGCAACCCGCCCCCCCGTTCCCCGGGATCTAACCCTGCATGAACCCGGCCCCTGCATCAGAGTATCAGCAGTTTCAGCGGCGGGTATCAAACCTCTCCCGTGTTGTGAACATCCTTTCCCTGCATGAGATCTGCAATCGTTCGCCGGCGCCCTGACAGGGGACCCGGTTTCAGCAAATATTTATAGAGATCTTGTCCATACGCTCCCTCATGAACCACCTCCCCCGTGAGGAGAATCCTCTCCCGATACTGGCGTACATCGTGTTTTCTACCGCGATCATCTTTTATATCGATATCATCACACCGCTCGGTTTCATCATGGGAATCCTCTACTTCATCCCCCTCTTCCTGACCGTGTACCTGAGCTGGAGGCATGCACCCTTCCTCTCAACCGGGGTCTTCATTCTCCTCATCTTCGCCGGGTTCCTCTTCTCACCCCGCGATATCTCGGGTATCTCCATGCTCTTCGCTTTCCTCAACCGGGTATTCCTCTCACTCCTGCTCCTCGTCTCTGCATTCTTTATCCGGGGTTACACCCGGAACCTGGAAGAGCTCCGGGTCAGCGAGGAACGGTACCGGTTCCTGACCGAGTATTCTCCGGATGCGGTCATCGTCTACAACAGGGGAAGGATCCTTTACACGAACCCCGCGGGCATCCGTTTATTCGGGGCTGACACGAAGGAGGAATTGATGGGGAAGGATATCGTTGAACGGATCGATCCCGGGGACAGGGAAACCTTCGCTGAAAGGATCGGCCAGGCCGCGCTTGGAGCGAATATGTTCCTTGACAGGGTCCGGATGATCAGGTTCAATGGAGATCCTGTTCAGGTACAGGCAGCACTCGGGAGGGTTGTCTGGGATGGACAGCCCGCGATCCAGGTCATCCTGAGAGATATCACGTACCGGTGAATCGGCCCTCGTTCCCTCCTGATACAACCCGTCCTGCCGGGCGATTTCATGGGTTAATCGCCGGCTCCCGTCTTATCCTCCAGCTGCGCAGTACCCGAGAGCGTCTGCAATTCCCGACGGCAACTTGCAGGTGGACCCCGACGGGCACTGGAATCCGGCGATCCCGCCGCACTCGCAGAGTGATTCACAGAGTGCAGGGCAGGCCACACCGGTCTTTCCGGCATTATCGAGCCTGCACCGGCTTCCGCAATCGGTCCAGTGACCGCCTGCCTTCTGGCAGCTCTGGGCCGTGATCATGGCGGGGACCTGCTCTGTGAAGGTCGGCCCGCCCGGGACACTGCACTGCGGGGGATAGCTCTCGAGGACCGGGTAACCGGCCGCGACGCATTCCTCGAAGCTCCCTATCACCGTCGAGCACGCGGTGCCGTTGAAGCACGTCCCGACAGGGCATGCGCAGGTCTTCACCGCGTGGCTGAACTCGGCCGAGCAGGCGCATGCCCCTACGAGGCAGGTATTCGGGAAGTCTTCAACCGAGGCGCAGCACAGGCCTTCCCCCACAGTCCCCCCCGATGCGAGGCAACCCGCCTCTGCTGCGGACTCCACAACGGGGGCGCCACCACGGATGGGTGCCAGGAAGAAGATGACCCCGATTAGTATGATCGCGATGGCAACGAGGATTCCCATGACCCACTTCATGATCCTGTCCATGAGACGTCACCGGTGAGGGATGAGGTTCCCCGGGCTCATAAAATCTCCCATGCCCGCGCAAGGGGGGTGAGGCCCGGCAATGGGGGGGCGCGGGAGATAAAGGCATCCCCTCTCTCCCTCCTGTCGGGATGGTGCGATACGGCGTGCGACTTCCCTGTTTGCTTCAATGCAGACGGGAGTGATTCGCTCCAGGCCTGGCGACCTGCCGCAGCTTCAGGCCGGCGTATCCGACGTTGATCCGTGACAGGGTGTGGCGTTGTGGGTATCTCCTGAACAGAGCCGGATCAACCTGGGAAATGTCAATGATATTTTTTTCCGTCTCCGTCGGATACAGGGAAGTTTATATATAAAAAAGTGTACAGACTGTTAACGTCGGAAGTTACCGTACACGACGACGAAGAACCAGGGGGTTATGTTCTTGGATGCAGCAGGTTTCATCGTAGGTCTCCTGATCGTATCGACGGGGATTTTGATCAGCTATATCCTCGAGAAGAGGCAAATCCTGGGAAAAAAGCAGGAATCTTAACTCCTTATCGTTTTTCCACGAATTTTTTCAGGGGCAGTTTCTTCTCCTCATCTCTCCGCGGAAAGGGAGAACGAGAGCCGGGTTGGGATCAAAAGAGGGAACCGGTTCGATAATAAATGAGACCGAGGATTATCAAAAACCCGATGATTATGACCGCGATTAACATGTACCAGAAGTTAAACCATAACCGACCTAGGCGGCTCAACCGGCTTCTCTGCACAAGGTACCCTTAAATTCTTCTAGACGATAAATCGTTCTTTCTTGCACTCGGGTGTATCTTTTTTTGCCATGGATGATCAGGATTCCCGATTGCAGGACCGGTCCCCCCTTTGCTTTTACCTGCGTCCAATCCTGGCAACATGAGGTTCGCTTGGTGAAGCCCGTCCGGGCACGTGAGGGTGAGGGTGGGAAAAATATCCAGCGGGAACAATAAAATATTATGGTATATTATCAAATTTCCTTTCAATGAGAGTAGGTCATCTTCCTCATCTTGTCTGTCCTCGATGCAAGGGAACTCTTTCACTTTTTTCCCGTCAGGATGAGCCTTCGGATGAGATACAAACGGGCATCTTACAGTGTACCGCGTGTAAAAAAGAATATCCCATCATCGATCACATCCCTCGTTTCGTACCCTTAAGCAATTATTCCAACTCCTTTGGATTCGAATGGCTTACGCATGCAAAAACCCAGTACGACAGTTATACTCATACGAACATCTCCGGGGAACGTTTTTTTCAGGAAACTCAATGGGAGAGAGATCTGAGAGGACAAATGTTACTGGAAGCAGGAAGTGGTTCGGGGCGTTTTACTGAAATTGCTGCATCAACCGGTGCCACTGTGGTTTCTTTTGATATGAGCACGGCAGTAGGAGCAAATTATGCTTCAAATGGGACCCGTCCGAATGTACTGATCATCCAGGCAGATCTGTTCCACCTTCCCCTTCGGGAAAATTATTTCGATAAGGTCTTCTGCATCGGTGTTTTGCAGCATACGCCCGATGTCGAAGATGCATTTTTTACCCTGACCGGATATGTAAAACCCAAGGGAAAATTATGTATCGATATCTACCGAAAATACAAGGGAATTTTGCATCTCTTTCAGACGCGTTATCTCATCCGTCCCCTCGTTGCGGGGATGTCTCCCGAACACCTCTATCAGCTCTGTAAAAAATATATCAACGCCATGTGGCAGATTGCGTCTATTATCCATAAGATCCCCCGAATCGGAAGCCGCATTAACTGGATCCTGCTTATTCCGGACTATCGGGACCGGTTCCCGCTCTCTGAAGAGATCCTGAGAGAGTGGGCAATCCTTGATATCTTTGATATTTTATCCCCTGTGTACGATTCCCCTCAATATAGAGAAACGGTCGAAAAATGGTTTCTCCGGGCAAACCTCGTCGATATTCAAGTAAAATATGGATATAACGGGATTGAAGGACGAGGAGAAAAACAGGAACGCGTGTTCGAGCGCAGCGGGGGTCTCGGAGAAGAGGAGACGCCCAGGTCGGAATTCGAATCCGAGTCGTCGGCGTGACAGGCCGACATGATAGGCCGCTACACTACCTGGGCACACGATGGCACTTTTTAGGAGTTATCCCGCCTCCCGGATTCGAACCGGGGACATCGCGGTAGCTGCGCAGTTACCTACACGGCAAACCAGACTACAGCCGCGCACTCTACCAGGCTGAGTTAAGGCGGGTAAGTGCTTTGTAGTATAGGGAAATTTCCTTCATAAACATATCGTTCCCTCTGCCGGGCGAGGTATTCACCCGATTTTATTTATAGGATGAGTGCATTGTGATCTGGTATGCGAGAAATGACGGACATGGGGTATCGTCTTCTTCACCCCCGGTAAGATTCGCGAGAAGATCACTGTTTTCGACACCACCCTCCGGGATGGCGAGCAGACCCCGGGCATATCCTTCACGCTCCCGCAGAAGAAGGAGATCGCAGAGCAGCTCTCCGAGATCGGGGTTCATGTCATCGAGGCGGGGTTCCCAGCCTCCTCGGAATCCGAGCACGAGACCGTGAAGGCCATCGCGGCGATGGGCCTCGAAGCCCAGGTCTGCGGCCTCGCCCGGATGGTGAAGGGGGACGTGGACGTTTGCCTGGACTGCGACGTGGACATGGTCCATGTCTTCATCCCGACCTCCGATGTCCAGAGGATCCACACGATCAAAAAGACCCGCGAGCAGGTCTTCGAGGCGACCGAAGAGGTGGTCTCCTACGCGAAGGAGCGCTGCGACCATGTCCTCTACTCGGCCATGGACGCCACGAGGACGGACCAGGACTACCTGATCCAGGTCCTCCAGGTGGCAGTCCAGGCCGGGGCGACGGTCCTCAACATCCCGGACACCGTGGGGGTCATCACGCCCTCGGCGATGAAGGAGCTGATCAGCAGGATTGTGGCCTCTGTGGACTGCCCCATCGACGTCCACTGCCATAACGACTTCGGCCTCGCGGTGGCGAACACCCTCGCTGCCGTGGAAGGGGGCGCCTCCCAGGTCCAGGTGACCGTGAACGGCCTCGGCGAGCGGGCAGGGAATGCCGACCTCGCCCAGACGGTCATGGCCCTCGAGTCCATCTACGGGGTCTCGACCGGAATCCACACCCAGAGGATTGTCGAGACTTCAAGGCTCGTCTCCCGGTGCTCGGGGATCACCATCCTCCCCACCCAGCCCGTCGTAGGGGAGAATGCCTTCGCCCACGAGAGCGGCATCCACTCCCACGGCGTCATCGAGTGCTCGGACACCTTCGAACCGGGCATCATGACCCCCGAGATGGTCGGGCACCGGAGGCGCCTGAAGCTCGGGAAGCACGTCGGGAGGCACGCGGTGCGGCAGATGCTCTCCGATGTCCACCTTGAGCCGGATGAAGGGCATCTCGACGAGATCGTCACCCGGGTGAAGGCGGTGGCCGGGAGGGGCAAACGGGTCACCGACGCGGACCTCTACGAGATCGCTTCGACCATCATGGGGGTTGTCTCCAATGGGAAGACCATCGACCTCCAGGAGATCGCGGTCATCACCGGGAACCATGTCATCCCCACGGCGTCCCTGAAGGCCACGGTGAACGGGGTCGAGCACGTCTACGCAAGCGTCGGTGTCGGCCCGGTGGATGCGGCTCTCAAGGCCATCATGGGGATCCTCCCCACCCAGGTCATCCTGAAGGAGTTCAAGATCGAGGCCATCTCGGGCGGCTCAGAGGCCATCGGCCATGTCACGGTAGCTCTGGAGGATGAGAAGGGGCATATCTTCGATGCAAGCGGCACCGGCGATGACATCGTTATCGCCTCGGTGGAAGCCATGGTGAACGCCATCAACCTGCTTCACCGGGTCAGGAAGGGGTGAAGCGGCGGGGTTCCCCTCCCCTCCTCTCTCCTTCATGTTTTCGTTGATCCAGCCGTGAGTACCTGAACGCTCTTCCTGCCCCGACCAAGCTCTTATGTGTCACCCCCCGGAATCAAAGGGAATTCATCATTCGTAGACGCTCCTGGGGGCGGAAGTCCCCCAAGAGCCCAGTAATAAGGCGGATGGAAATCTATTCCGCAAATTCGATCGAAATAGTGACTCAAGGTTCCTGAGGATCCGGATTGCCCGGAGGGGGATGGCATCCCGAATCTCGGTAGGAGTGAGCCCCGTTCGGTAGTTCAGATCTGGCGAGAAAAGGTAAAAGGGGACTTCACTCAGCCGTCGGCACCGTCGGCTTCTTCCGGTCCAGCGACCCCTTGATCTCGGTGGAGAGCTGCTCGAACCTCGCCTGCATCGCCTTCTCCTGCTTCTCCAGGGACTTCACCCTGAGCTCCAGGGTCTCCAACTTCTCGGCGAGGGAGGCGACCACCTTCGGCTTCTTCTGCTGCACCATCACCGTGCCGACATTGACAAAGATCTCGGCATCCTCGGGGACATCCTTCAGCTCCTCCTCTGCCCTCCGTGCCTCCCGGATGGCCATCTCGTACTGGGTCTTCTGGGCCGCGACCGTCTGGAGCTGCTGCTGGAGCTGCTGGAGCATGGCGAGCTGGTTCTGCATCTTGGGTGATATATTCTCCATGGAACCGATTCCTCCCTCTGGTATATGCACCCATGCCCATTATACGTTTTGCACTTCCCGTTCAGGGACCGGCTCCCGGCAATGAATCCCCGTGGATACATCTTTAAGCAGAAGAGGATACAATACCAATATCTTTATGAGCAATTAAAAACCAGTACCTACTATGAAAACAGAAGGATTAAAAAATGGAATGCTCAAAGAGGTAGCAGATACCCCGGCGAAGAAGTGTGAATTTGAGGTAGAGACAAAACTTAGAGGTAAGTTAAAATGTAATGAGTGCCGATTGGGGCTGGCCTTAATTGCGGCGGTTGAAAAACTCCATAAGATTCGTCATTCTCATCCAAATTCTGAAGAGATATTTATTAAAAATGTATCAAATGCTTCAGAAACGGTATTGGAAATACAAGATAGACTTGTCCATGCATTGGAATGCCCATACCCTGCTATAATGTGCCGCTTTAAGGTAGAATCGGATCTAGTCAAAGATAAAGAAGAGGATTAAACTCATGGCAAAAACAGGCGGGTGGGAGCCGGTCCTTACCTCTCTCGTGGTCCGGGGGAAGGTCACCCAGGACGACGGGGAGATCATCAAGGGTTTTATCAAGCGCACAAAGGGAAAAACCACAGCGAGGGAGAGCACCCTCCAGGTGAAGGTACGGGAGCTGGCAACCCTCACCCGTATCCTCCGGGAGAGGGGGATGGAGTGGGATACCGATGGTATCATGGGGGTGGCCGGGGAGGTACGCGGGGATGGATTCACCGACAACCATAAGCGAGTGCTCCTCACGAACTTGAAGGCCCTCGGCAAATATCTCGCCGGGCAGAAGTACTCCGTGGACCTCAAAGAGATCAGCGAGATCAAGAATATCCCGATGAACTGGCAGACGAAAAAGGATAGCGACCTCCTCACTGATGAGCAGGTGAAGAGAGTGATTGATGCCGGGGAGACCGTGAGGGACCGTTGTATCATGGCACTCTTGTATGATGGTGGGCTCCGTCCCGTGGAGGCCCGCCGGCTCACCTGGGGGGATCTCAAGTTCGATGATATCGGGATCCTGATCAGGGTCCAAGCTAAGACAGATTACGAGCGGCTTATCCGGCTCACCCTCTCCGTCCCGTATATCATGCGATGGAGGGAGAACTACCCGCAGAAGATCACCCCGGAGGCCCCGGTATTTGTCAGGGAACGAAAGGAAGACGGGAAGTATCAGCCCATCGGACTGGCGGTTATTCCTGACATCTGCCGGGACCTAAAGGAGAAGACCGGGATCCCGGTGAGGCCGTCGTTATTTCGACCTTCACGGATCACCGCCGACGTGAAGGCCGGGGTGGATCGGAATTATATCATGATGAGGTCCTGGGGGAATCTCTCATCGGGAATGATGCGAGTGTATGCAAAGCCCGATCAGGAATGGCAGGATGCCCAAGCGTTCAAGAGCGCCGGGATGGAAGTCCCCGAGAAGGTGAAGAGGTCCGAGTATCGCACCGAGAGGAACGCGGACTTATGGAAGCCGATCACCTGCCCAGCCTGCAGCACCATGGCCCCGGCGGGGACGAGGTATTGCCCGGCATGCGGCATACCGCTCACCGAAAGGGCCCGGACCAGTCAGTCCAATAATATCGACAGACTAACCGACAAATTCAATAAAATGACTCCAGATCAAGTAGAGCGAGTTCTCGAGATCCTTGAGAAGATAAAGTAAATCATGAGTGGTGGAGATATTCCCACCACTCCATTCGTAATATGAGGGAATAGAAACCCTTTTATTACTAGAGAGCATAGAATATACCTAAGGAGCGTGGATCAAAGCCTCAAATGACGGCCTCGTTAAAAATGAGCCAATCTAGTTTTATGGTGATTGTCGGGAGCTCGATGCGGCTCCCGGCCCATGCCTGAGCTCCTTCCTCTTTTCGATCTCGTATTTTCGTCGATTAATCAACACTACGGAGTTTTGTCATGGCAATACGAGTAGCTACGGCCATCTGCGACGCCTGCGGAAGGGAGTGGGCTGTGAGGATGGAGGAGGGGCTCCCTGAGCGGTGTCCCTCGTGTAAGTCTCGAAGGTGGAACTCAGGAAATGCACGGCCCCAAGTTGCTAGGCCCAAGGCCGTGCAGCCGACCAGCACCGAAGCGGTAACCGGAGGGCACCAATGACCACGCCTTCTGATCGTTTAGTCCTTACGAAAGAAGACTTCGACCATCTCCCCCGGCTCTTCAGGGCTATCGCTCTTGTCGATGCAGAAGACGGCGGGACTGTGATCCAGGAGGAGGACGCTCATGTTCAGTGATGAAGACCGCAAGCTCCTCCTCGCAGAGGATGACAAATACGGGAAGCGGGCCATCGGTCAGAAGGAGTACCGCGCATACCTGAAGGGGCAGCACCTTTCTTTCAAGAGCCGGATCTTGGCGTACTGCTACACCTGCATGGGTTCGTACACTGATGGGAAGTGCGATTGCGAGATCTCAACATGCCCACTCCACCCAGTCATGCCATTTCGTGATGTACGCTTCCCGGGCGAGCCAGCCTTGGAAGATGGCGATCATGATGGCGCAAAAACGGACAGTACCCCATTCAAGGCCGTAAGTGATCCTGTAGAGGGTGGTTTTCCTACCCGTAATGGGGCCCGTTCCAAATCACCGACGGGGAAGGAACAGGAGGCCCAAGGATGACCGAAAAGGGGAATGAGGGGGGCCGGCTCAGGGACCACCCACAATCAAGCGTGGTTGTTTCTGATCAATTAAACTTTCGCTCCCCCAACCTTCTTGTTTCGTTTCTCGGTGCCGGACCGATCCAGATCAGGGGCCGCACCAACCGGCGGATCTGCACCGGATGCGGTGAGTGGATCCTCGCAGAGCTCGTAAAGGATGGTATCTGTTTAAAGTGCCGACGCCAGGGGGCGAGGACATGAACCTGAAGCGGACCGCCCTCCTCCTGATTCTCGCAGTCATCGCCTGTGCCATCGCCGCGACCGCCGGGCTCCTGATCCTCGGACTCGGGATCCTTCTCGAGGTCTTGGACCGGCTCCGGGGGTACGGGCCGAGCTGTGAATCCTGCGTCCTCAGAGAAGGCCGATGGTGCCGGTGCCGTCCCCTGGTGGAGCGGCTGAACCCCACGACAACGCCCGAGGCCCCCGGCCGGATCCCGGTTAAGGACTCATGGCGGATCTGTGGTGGGGACTTCTACCGGGGGCGGTCATGATGCGAAGCGTCGGCCGTTCCATCCGGGCACAGCACCACACCCCAAGCGGGCAGGATCCGAAGGCGAAGCGCAAGCCCGAGAAGCGACAGCGACAGGGGGCGAGGGCATGACCGGAAGATGCCGACACTCGAAAGCTGAGCGGCAGCGGATGAAGGAGGGGCGACTCCAGGATGTGAAAGGGAGCGAGTTCTGTACCCTTGATCCGTGCGCGAAACCGTGCGACGGGACGGCGGATCCTGGGTGCGGGCACTACGAACCAGTGATCGACCTCTCCCCGATCTTCGGGGTCGTGGCGATGCCCTGCGGCCGGTGCATGACTGACTCGACGTTGTGCGGGATGATCGGCCTTTGCTGGAGGTGGCTGGAGGAATGACCGCCGAGGAGATAGAGCAGTCACGGGAGCGGCTCATCGCCGAGGGGCTCGCTAGGCAGCCAACCACCACCCAAGAGGCCATCAAGCAGATTGTGAACGCGGAACCAGTCAATATCCTCATGCAGGCCGACGCCCTGGTGAAGCTCGCCGAGGACCGGCTCGGGAAGAAGGAGGAGAGCCCTCCACCAGCTGGAGACCCTTGCCTCGCCGAGGCTCTCGAATGGGCGAGGAAGGCCTTCCGGGTGATCCCCATCCACAACCCGGGAGAGGGTGGACTCTGTACCTGCGGGGCGACCACGTGCTCCTCGCCAGGCAAGCACCCGAGGACCCCCAACGGACTCAAGGATGCAACCACCGACCGGGAGATCATCCGGGGGTGGTGGCAGCGATGGCCGGGCTCTAACCTCGCCATCGTCACCGGCCGCGGGCTCTTCGTGGTCGATATCGACCCGCGGCATGGCGGCAGCCTGGAGGCGCTCGAAAAGGCGGTCGGCACCCTGCCGAAGACCTGGACCCACCGGACCGGGGGAGGTGGCCTTCATCTCCTCTACCGGGTCCCGAAGGGGACCACCATCCCCTCCCGGGTGGGGGTCCTCCCGGGGATTGACATCAAGGGCGAAGGCGGGTACATCCTCGTCCCCCCATCCCGTCACGCCTCGGGGAATCGGTACGAGCGTATCCCTAGCGATGAGTTCGTCCAAGACCCGAGCGATGCGCTGGTCAGGTTCATCATTGAGTCGAAGTCCCTGGAGGTCCGGGAGCCGCTGAAGGTACCGGAGAAGATCAAGGATGGCGAGCGGAACTCGATCCTCTTCCGGGCCGGCTGCGCCCTCCGTGCCAAGGGCATGAGTGGGAAGGCCATCCTCGCGGCCCTTGTGGAGGAGAACCGAGAGAAGTGCTCCCCTCCACTCGGGGGAGATGAGGTGCAGCGGATCGCCGAGAGTGTGGTGAGGTACCCAGAGGGGAAGAAGCCGGTGGGGGCAACGCCACCAAAGGAGGACCCGGCTGCCAGCACGGAGAAGGATGAGAAGGCCCAAAAGAAGATTAAGCCGTGGCTGGAACTGAATGGACGCCTGTATATCACGGCTAGGAATGAAGAGGGCCTGTACTTCTTCGCATCCCGCACCGGGGATGGGATTGAGTTCGTCAGCCATCTCGAAGAGGATGGGGGGATCATAACGCCTCGGACCCTCCCGATTGGGCCCGATGGAGAGGACGTGCCCGTGGTGGGGATCCCCCTGCGGGAGCGCATTGAGGCGGCCCATGACATCGACCCCGACGAGCTCGTCCGACGCCTGGATGAACATATAAAGAAGTGGGTGGACCTCACCGACTTGGACCGGGAAATGGGAATATACTACCTTCTCTTCACCTGGTTCTATCCGAAGGCAAACACCGTCCCTTATTACCGGGCCCTGGGGGATACAGGAAAAGGGAAGAGCCGGATCATCACGGTCCTCTCGAACCTCTGCTTCTTCCCCATCACGGCCTCGGGCGCGAGCACGGTCTCGGGTATCATGCGATTTAAAGAAGGATGGAGAGGGACGCTCGTTATCGACGAGTCTGATCTAAAGGATGGCGACACCACCAACGATCTGATTAAGTACCTGAACCTCGGGTTCGAGCGGGGGAAGTACTACATTAAGACCGATAAGACCGACCCCAGCCGCCAAGACATCTTCGATCCCTTCTGTCCCAAGCTCTTCGGGATGCGGCACCAATTCACCGATAATGCCACCGAGGGGCGCTGCCTCTCCATCTCCCCTATCGAAAGCAACCGGCGGGATCTCCCGATCGTCCTTACCAAGGAATACGACCGGGAGATGGAGGTCCTTCGTGGACTGATCGCCAGGTTCGCCCTGACTCGGTGGGGAGAGGTGGACGGGGAAAAGATGGTGGACCTGCATGACCTCGGGGTGGAACCGAGGATCCAGCAACTCGCCATGCCGCTCTCTATCGTCCTCCAGCTCGTCCCTGATGGGCGGGATCGGTTTATGGCTTATGTAAAGGCGAGGCAGAGAGAGGTCCAGCGGATGCGGGCCGCCTCCTGGGAGGGGACACTCTTTAACCTTCTCGTGGACCTCGCTCTAGGTAATAGTGATTTGCCGGAGGGGTTCGAGAGTTATCGGACACGGGAGGGGATCGTCCAGGCCGTCACCCCCGCGATGATGGCAAAGAAATTAGGTACATCCCCTCAGAAGATCACCCACGGCCTCGGGGGCATTGGAGTTGAGACCGAGCCGACCCACATCTACATAAACCAGGGCCCGAATGAGAAGCCTGCACGCAGATCAATTCGGGGCCTTGTCTTTCTCAATAACAGTAGATGGGTTGAGGCAGCCAGAAGATACAGGCCGCCCGCAGAGAATAATGACCAAGTCTCTCTTTGGGATCCCTGTCCTGATGCCCTGCGGTCTGCCAAGTGGACCGAGTCCCCTGGCACGAATGGCACAGATGGCACGCTCCTACAGACAGCCCCACACCCACCCTATCCATCCCAATCCTAATCTTTCTTTATATACTATTTCGATCGCCCTGTGTGCAGCTGCTCGTGCCACTTGTGCCATTCGTGCCACTTGGAATGATGGCCCCCATGCCCATTCAACGGAGTTGCCTTCTGGGAGTTCCTGTTGCTTGTTTGGCGTGTGCTGTGCAAATATCTCACTAATAGGCTTCGTTTCTGATTCTGTGTTATTTACTTTAGAATTAGGTAAAATTTGACCTGACTCGCCCTCTATAGGCTCTGAATTCACTTTCCCCCCATTACTCGGCTCTTTCTGAGAGTTCTTTATAAGCTCCTCAAGGAATTGAGCGGTCGGTCTCCCACCAGCTTTCAAAGACCCTTCAATCTAGCTTTTGGAGGAGCTGGCTTTACCATCGGTTCATCACCATTGGCAATTGTCTTTTTCTCCTCTGTTATGGCTGTCGATTCTTCCTTGGTGGTGATTTCCTCCGGTTCTTCCTTATCTGGTGGAGCCATGAGCTCCTCATCCTGGATTTCCTCGAATACCGCAGTCACTTCTTTCTTTGTTATTCGATGATTGTTCCCACCTTGTTTTCTCAACCGGGGAATGGCTTTTTCAACAAATGGTTTATGGGCTTTCTTTCCGAATTCCAAGACCGCATCTGTCGCCATTCCTTGAATTTCAGGAAAGACCTCTTTATATTGGTCTGTTATGCCGCAAAATAATTTGCGCGTGCCTCTTTTCATGCTGATCATCCAGGAGGAACGACCCGAAACCACCCACATCGGATCCATTCCGAGCTCATTCTGCCCCGTTTGTATCCTTTGGTCCTCTTTGATCCAAGTGCATAGAATGATACTATATACAGCCATTCGAGGCCGAACCACACCACTCACACAGTCCCCATCCTCGCGTATTGATTCACTCAAGGGAAAGGGGGGCGGGGGGTATATTTTTTCCTGTAACTATTGGGAAATGGTGGGGGATATACATAAACTATAGTGCCGAATGTGAATCTATATATATTACAGGGGCACCATATACGCGTATATGGAAGAGAAAGAGAGAACCCTGGTGGACATCGCAATCAGCCCGAAGCTCCGCGAGGAGCTCACGGAGCTAAAGTGGGTGCTGCGGTGCACCTCCTATGAGAAGGTAATATGGGAACTGATCGGCCTTCACCGGAAGGAGGGATCCCCGGTGCCACTCCCTGAGAAGCTCCCCGACATCGTTACCCCAGAGCTGAGCGAGGAGGAGGCCATCGCACGAATGCGCGCGAGGGACGATCCGAACCGCCCGGGGGTCCCGGCCTCGGGCCTTGACCTCAAGGATATCGCGGCTGTAAAGAAGGCGCGGGAAGAACTGGCCCGGGAACTGGCAGGCAGCCAAGCCCCAACGGGGTGATCTGCACGGCCAAGGGCTCCGGCCACCACAGCCCACCGATGCCGCCCTGGTGCGCCGGTTGCCGGTTCAATGGGGAGAAGTGCCTCTCGGAGGCGGCGGCGATCAACGGCGCGGGTGGAGGTGGGAACCGGCCCACCGATAGCCGGGTGAGGACGAAGTGCGAAGGGAAGTTCAGGGCCTCGCAGACTCTCCAGCCACGGGCCAGCGAGCACAAACCGCTCCCACTCCACGAGGAGCCGGAGCGGGAGAAGCCGGCGGCGGCCACACCTCCAGCAGCACCCACCTACCCGACCGGCCAGGGCCGGGTGATGGGGGTCCGAAACGCCCCGGTCAGGACGGTCTCCAGGCCGTACCCCGTGATGGTCCCCCAGGCCGTCCCGGTCCCGGCACCCCGCGCACCTCCACGAAGGGAGACGCCATCCTTTGGGATCCCACGCGCCCGGTTCTCTGACCGGAGTATTAACGCGATGCTCGGGGTCAGACGTGGAAAAGGAAGGAGATAAGTGTTGTGAATCCCGTACAAAGTATTTTATGCGTGCGGTTCATATTTCCTCGCAGGGAGATGAGGTAAATGTCGCAGCCATCAGGATCGGGAACTGGAAAATCCACGAGTTCGAGTTCTAACGCCCGCAGCTCGACCGCGCCACCGTCTGACGCGGGAGAGCCCGGCGGCGCCTTCAGCGCCCCGGAACACTCTCCTGATGAACTGACCGGATCCAAGAAACAGGCGGCGCTCGATGCAGCGAGGGCGGCGGCGGAAAAGGCCGCAAAAGCAGCGGACGCCGCGACAGTGGCGGCGAGAGGGGGTCTGCCTATCGGGAAGGCGATGCCGGATCTCCCGAATGCGTACGGATCGAACCCACCCTCCCTCGCTGAGCAGTGGGCAGCCCTCTGGGCATCAACCCACGGGAGCAACGCCGCAGCACTCGCCGGGCAGGACAGCGGATCCACCGGACAGCCGACAGGTTCACTCAAACCCGGGGCAACCCCGCCGACCCCTCCCGCCGCCATCCTCGGGGTCCTGAAGGGAACCCCTACCGGGACGACAACCGCGAAGGGGACCACGATCGATACAACGAAGCCCCCGACCACGATGCCCACAGGGCCGGCGTACGGGACCTACGCATGGGGCGAGGAGATGGCGAAGGAGTTCCAGAAGTACCCGGCGTACGAGGGGAACATGTCCTCCTGGACGGCCCTCGCGGCGCAGGCCGGGTATAAGAACATCATCTACCCCGCACAGGTCGAATACCTGAAGAGCACCGGCGCGATCGTCGGGAAGCCCGTGGTGGTAGGCCCGAAGACGCAGGATATCAACCTCTCCGGATCACAGTGGACCTCGAAGTTCGGGGGATCCCCGGGACAACAGTCCTGGGCCACCTCGGCAGCGAAGGGGATACCCGGCTATGTTGAGGGAGGGTACGGGGTCCCCGATATCGCCACCCTGATCCGGTATGGATGGAGCCCGGAGGCCGCCACGAGGGAACATCAGACCTGGATGAATACCGGATGGTTCAGCCCTGGCGCAGCGGTGAGGGGGCAGGAGTGGTATGCGCTCACCCCGACCGGGGGCCTCATCATCGAGCGGAACGGTCGGGAGGTAGCCTCGGCGAGCCAGGCATATAAGATCCCGGCCTTCAACCCGGCGACGGACATCGCTCGGGCTCACACCGAGATCCAGAACATCGTCATCCCGCAGAGTGTTCTGGACATCAGCACCACGAAGCTGACCTCCTCTACGGTGAAGACCACGGTGATCCCGCAGAGCCTCCTGGACGCAAACGATTTCTTCAAGAACACGCCGGGGCTCTCTGCTATCTACGGAGCGGGGAAGTGGTTCGGAGAGGCCATAGGGTTCAAGCCCGAACTCCCGGGCTACCAGGTGGCGACGACCACGACCACCACGGTCGATAAGACAACCGGGCAGATCAACACGAAGATCACCCAGGTCCCGATCGCGCAGCCCGGCGCCTCCTACGACTGGTCGGATATCCCGGGGCTCGCCTCCGTCAACGCGGCGGGAAAGCAGTTCGGCGAGTGGACGGGATACAGCAAGACGGCCCGGGACCTCGGGGTAAAGGTGCCGAAGCTAAGCGATGAGGTCCACGGTTTCACGAGCGGATGGTACGACACCTTCCACGGCCCGGCGGACTGGTGGAACACCAACATATCAAAGCCATACGAGAGCTACGTGATGGGCCCCTTCAACACGGGGAAAGTCAACGAGAACGCACCGGGACCACTTGGGGCGGCGACGGCCGCGTGGAAGTGGTCGGCACGGGGATCCGTTGGCTTCGTGGGGGTCCCCGGGCTCGGGTCCGAGTTCGTGGGGATGATCCCGGGCGCAGCTGTGAAATTAACCGAGACGGCCGCCACGAACCCCGCCGCGGCGGTCGGCCTGATCGGTGTGCAGGGCTCGCAGATCGTCCAGGGCTTCCGGACCGACCCAGCAAAGATGGCCGCCCAGCTCGTCGGGTTCTATGCCGGGTTCGAGCTCCTAAGGGGCGGGGCAGAGTTCGCGGTGAACCGGGCGACGGTGAACGCATGGACGGCGGCCGGGGGGGAGGGGAAAATCCCGATCGAGAAGATCGGATACGGGCCGGAGTTGGGGTACGCGAAGGGGCCGCCCGGGATGAGCGTCTCAGATCTTCAGGCATCCTTCGAGGAGGGGACCCACATTCCCACCCCGCGGGAAATGTCCTTGACACCAGGGGAGAAGCCGCCCTACGTGCCAGAGAGCGCACGGATCCCGAGATCTACTGAAGGTCTGAAGATGTGGACAGCATGGGAAGGAACCCACGTAGGCAAAGTTCCGACAACCGGCGGTTCATCGGAGATCGATGCGATGTACGGGGCCTCGACTCTCCAGAGCTATTTCTCGAAGGTCGGTGGGCAAGCACCAGAGGGAATAGGGTTCTCCCTCATCAGAAGGCCGTCTGCGATTGTGACTGATCTAACAGGTGTCGAGCCCTTCCCCCGGGGCGTCGGCACGTACGACCAGATGACCGAGTTCATTCAGAGCTCCGAACAGGCGGGGACCGGCGTGGCGAGGCTTCCGATGACTAAGCCCGAGTATGAAGCAGTTCTCGGTGGGGAGATACGATCTGAGCCGACGGGATATTATACTGAAATTGGGGGCATCAAGATCGGCGGGCGCACTCTCTTCCCGATGCGTCTGCCGATTTACAAAGGCACTCCAATACCGGAAACGGTAGTCTCTACCGAAGCAGAGGCTGGCGGGGCTTCCTATTATAGGGGCTCCCCGTTAGTAAATGTCCCATCCCTCGGGGCGACCGCAGAGATTACCTCGCTCGCTCAAAAACAAACCGGATCCAGTGAGCAGGCCGCGATATCGTCTTACCTTCGGGCATTTTCTCCTCCACCTGAGGAAGAAATAGTACCCGGTGCCCATTCCCGTAGTCCTGGTAATGTGCGATTATCTCTCCCCGGAGGAACCGGAAGAACGTCCGCTTCGGGTGGAGCATCGCGTCCCATGCCCGGTGCATCTTTCGCCGAATCTTCCGTCCGAGTCGGGCCATCATATACAAAGATATGGGTGCCGGTAAATGATATTTATTCCGGTGGCAGCTCCTCTCCGAACACCCCGGCCGGTGCCTCAGCTGCGGACAGGGCGGGGAGCGTGATGGCCCAGGCCCTCGACCCGCCAGGATTCGGTACGCCTACCTCATACGCCCCGAAGCCGGAGTCCTCGCTCGCTGCGTACGTTGGTAGTGAGGTCCTGACCGGCTACCTGAAGGAGAAGTCCTCAAGGGCGGCAGCCTCGTCCAGGTCGGGGCTCTCCTCCATGGCGTCCCTAGGAGGGGCGTCCTCCCTTGGGGGATCCTCCTCGCCGAGCTACCAGGACCTTTCGAGCCTCCTGAACAGTTCCTCCCTCCTCCGGTCCTCTATCCTCTACAAGAGCGAGGGGTACGGATCTTCGGGCAGCGGGTCCGGTTCATCCGGCAGATCCGGGGGCTCGTATGGATCCGGCGGGTCCTATGGTGAGGAAGGCTCCTACGGTGGCAGCTACGGGTGGACTCCATCGCCCCCGAGCCCGCCGCCTTCCCTCCTCCTCCCCGGGTCGCAGCCATGGAAGATCAAGAGAAAATCTGGGGCCGTCGTGGGGTACGGAACTATCATCCATCCCATCGTCGATCCCATGGTGTTCCTCGGGCTCAAGAGGAAGGAGCCAGCCCGCCGCGTCGAGACCTACCACCTCACCAGGGCTGAGGGCACATTCGTCCCGGCCGCCGTGATCCGGTCTATCAGGACCTCGCAGAGGGGGATGAGATTTATAGTCCCAGCAGGGAGCACCAGCGGGAGGCCGCCGGCGACCATCTTCCCAGCGAGCTACTGGAAGACATTTGGCAGCGGGTGGGAGAACCCCTTCGGAGGGAAGAAGGGAAGGAGGAAGCCGAGGGGGATCTGATCATGGACCCAGCCCATCAGTTTACCCGGGAGGAGCTCGGCATCGTTGGGGATCTCCAGGCAATCTTCGACTCGGTTCTCATGATGAAGGCCGTGTTTCCCGGGCACACCACCACGGCCCACCTCGAGGGGTTTTATAGGCGCTCCCTCGTCCTTCACAAGGACCTCCTCCAGGCATGGCGAGAAGCGCAGGCACAAGAGAACAGCACGAAGTAAAAGGGAGGTGAAGACCACGTACAGACATCATCCCCAGCAGACCCTAACGGGGCATAAGCACGGCGAGCACGCGATCGGGAACGTGCTGGTGAATGCACACGCGACCATCATCGGCAGCCGCCCCGCCGGGAAGAAGGGGAAGCGGTAACCGGGGAACGGATCTTCCATGATGGTATTCGTGCCGCCGAACGGCCAGGCCCCGCCGGGCGTGAGGACCGCGAAGATCCCGCTGCGTGAGGCCCTGCGAGACGACCCGCTCCTGAAATCATCTTTCACTCGCCATGTGGGAATCGGGCGTGATATCATCCCCGGTTCGCCCGGCTTCAAAAATAGAGGTTAGATCAGGTTCCGGCTCACATCAATCGACGCCTCGAGCCAGAGCATATCCTCGGGGGAGAGAGGACCCTCCTCCTCGTCCCCGACGTAGATGAGAATGACATGTTCTTGTTCTTGGAATAGGTTCTCGAATGGTTCCATGTTCTTTCCTGACGTTCCTCTCCTCCCCTGTTAGGGAGGGCGCCACCGTCCAGGACAGGTCCTGGGCATGAGATGATAGGCCGGCGGCATGATAAAGAAAACGGGGTGAATCTCAAAAGGGTTCGACATAGTAAGGTGGATATCCTCGGCTGGACCCAGGAGGAGATCGGGGAGGCTGTGGGGAAGGACAAAGCCATCATCTCTCGGAGATTATGCGATTTAGAAGAACTTCTAAAAGTCATAAAGTCCGAGTATATAAAGGGCCAGACAATAGAGGAGATGAGTAAGGGTTCACCCCATGCACACAGACCATCCAGGATCCTCCACAATTCCCGGGCACCTTCCCGGACGGGATAACCCACCTATGGAGAAGGCTTAAATATAAAAAGTGGAGTTGTTTATAAATATTTCTCATAATGACAAACTAACGATAATTTGAAGGAATCGCCCCTAGAATCCCATGAGAAGATATCTATAACATAGTATCTTTAAGCAGGAGACGTCGATAATGGAAAGGACCTCCCCGCGAAAATGAACTTCAGGGAGGGAGGTGGTGCTCGTGTCTTCGGTGCCCGGTTCGACGGAGAATGGCAGAAAGAGCCGGCGGTGCGTGAAGGCGAAGGGGATACGGATCATCATGATCCCTGCCTCGAGGAGGGATGGAGCTGAGCGTGTGAGCTTCTCCCGTGAGATCGACCGGACTATCGCGGAGATCAGGCGTCGCGGAGAAGAGGTGGATCCCGGCCTTGTCCGGGCAAAGGAAGCCATCGAGGATGAGAAGAACCATCTCCTGATCGCCAGGTCACGGTGGGGGGAATTCCTCGGGAGCCTCTCCTATACCCTTCCGGATCCAGCCACCATCCGTATCGATTACATCGGGATGAAGATCCACCGCTGCGGCATCGGTACGAGGCTCATGGCTGCGGTTGCGGAGCTCGCCATTCAGGGGAACCTGAAGATCCATCTCACCGCCGAGAAGGGTGCAAAGGGGTTCTTCGAGAGGCTGGGGATGGAGAAGCTGGAGGAGTTCCCCGATGGGAACTGTTCCTTCGAGTTCACCGGAGATGGTATGAGGAGACTGGTGGAAGCGTCTCGCAGGAGACCTTGATCCCGAGGAGTTTTCTCCTGGCTTTCTAGGAATTAAAAGCTGATTGCAGGATTCCGGAAGAGGGTGGCAATTCAACCGGGGTATCTCTTATCCAGAACATGCCCATCCCTGCGGGCTCCAAAAAAGGAAGATTGAATGGAGGGTATTATCCTGGAGGGTTACTGGTTGGTTCCGATCTGGCTTACAGCCTGGGCATGCCCGGTGTGGTGACCGCGAGGCATCTCTCCCTTATGGGCATCAAAGTAGGATTTGAGCCATGTTTGCACTGAGGTGATATCCCCGTTCTGGAGATCGGTCTTCACCGTACTCACGTCAACCCCCTTCTTTTCCAGGTTGCTGACGATGAGCTGGAGCCTCTCGTTCCCGTTCTTCCCAGCTGTATCAGGCCTGTGGGTCTGGAAGTAGTTCTCCAGCCATGCCTTCACTGCAGCCGTGTCCCCTTTCTGGAGGTCAGCCTTCACTTCGGTTACATCAACTCCTCTCTCTTCGAGTTTTGTGATGGTCTCCTGTTGCTGGTTGGCATTGGTCAGATCAAAACGCTGGCGACCGGAACCTTGTGCTATCTCAGGCTTGTGGGTCTGGAAGTAGTTCTCCAGCCACGCCTTCACCGCGGCCTCATCTCCGTTCTGGAGGGCGGTCTTCACCCCGCTCACGTCCACTCCCTTCTGTTCAAGGGCGCTGATGATGGCATCGGGTGACAGGTGGTGATGGGCAGCTCCTGTACCTGTATCGGTGGATGTGATGACCGCGGCGCTGGCTGTTCCCATGACCAGCCCGATGATGCAGAGGATCGATAGGGGACCAGCCACGAATCTCTGGGTGTCCATGTATGTGCTCCCTTATATTCCTGGTGTGGCCATCACGGTGATGGGCCCGCACCATGTAAGGTATATGTTACAATTTGTTATATAAACATTTTTGTTTGTTTCTTTTAAAATACAATTTGAAGGTTTAAGAATGCCCCGCATCCGCACGCGAGTCCGATCCCCAACATTTTTCAGGACAGGGGAGCAAACGTCTCCTCATGCCCCTGACCCGGCGGGACCTCGCCATTGCAGTTGCAGCCCTGGTGGTGCTTGCAGGTCCCATCATCGCCTTCAGCCTCCTGGAAAAGACGGGTCAGGATTCGGGATACCTCGAGGGCACAGTGACCATAGGTCCGCTCTGTCCCGTGGAGCCTTGCCAGGTCTCCCCCGATGTGCTCGCGGAGGCCTACGAGGCGCGAAAGATCGTCGTCACAGCGGTGGGATCACCTTTGCCTGGGAAGGTTCTTGACCTGGACACGACGGGTTCCTTCGTGACCTCCCTCGCGCCGGGGACATACACCGTGGACATCAACAGGATCGGTATCGACAGGAGCCCGGACGTCCCGAAGACGGTGGAGATCAGGCCGGGAGAACAGGTCCGCCTCGAGATCCATATCGATACCGGCCTCCGTTGAGGAAGATTTCGAGACCTGGAGGAAATAAAGAGCCGATCCGCCAAGTAATTGCGGAAAGGGCCGGCCGGATGTGGGCTTTCTGCCTGCCCGCGACCACCTTATCTCTGGCCTCTGATCCTGGCGATCGCCCTTCCGGCAATCATCCGCAGCGGTTCATATCTGTCGCCCGCCGCCATCCGCTCTAAAAGCGGGAGAGCTCCTTCTTTCACAAGCTCGGAGGACGCCCCCAGCTCGGCGAACCGTTCCACGGCCTCCACCGCCTGTACCCTGCTCTTCTCGTCCTCCTCCGCGAGCCTCCCGACGAGCGCCGGGAGCCCCCCGAGTGCGATGAACTCCACCGGCTTCCACCCCGGGTACCAGGCGAATGTCATGACCGCATCGAGGGCGTTCCTTCTCGCCTCAGGGTCTTCGCAGGAGAGATCCCGGATCACTTCCTTCAGGAACTTGGTCTCGACAGGAACCTTCTGAGCCACAGATCACCACTCCTTCTGGCCTAATGCTCCCCTTTGCAGAGACGATATAAAAGGGTTCCGGAGATGGAGATCTTTTGAGAGCACGGACGTGAACACGGAAGTGAACACGGATACCGGAAAGGAGAAAAAATGGTATGGGCCCGCTGAGATTCGAACTCAGGATCTCCGCCATGTCAAGGCGACGTCATAGCCGACTAGACCACGAGCCCAAAGAGACGACTTTACTATTGGTTCGGCCCCGATATAAAAGAGTATGGAAGGGAGCGGGAATTCGGCGTCCTGCCCCTCTTTCCGCCCTAAATCTTCGCGAACTTGGCGGTGAAGATCCCGACCTTTTCCCGGATCTCATCCATTACGGGGGGCGGTACCTCGGAGTCGACGTTCAGGACCATGATGGCCTCCTCCCCCTGCTTGATCCTCCCTACCTGCATGCCGGCGATATTGATCTTTGCCTCGCCGAGGATGGTGGAGGCACGGCCAATGACGCCGGGCTTGTCCAGGTGCCGGGAGACGATGACGAACCCCTCAGGGATCATGTCCATGGTATAGCCCCCGATGGAGACGATCCGGATCCGGTCCCGGGTGAAGACGGTGCCGGCCGTCGTCTCTTCCATCCGGTCGGTCTTCACCCGGATGGTGATCAGGTTCCGGAAGCCGGCTGCATCGTCGGTGAGGGTCTCCCGGATCATGATCCCCCGCTCCTTTGCGATCACCTCCGCGTTGATGATATTTACCGGTACCTGCAGGATGGGGTCCATGAGGCCCTTCAGGGCGATCCGGGTGAGGAACCGGGTGTTCGGCCCCAGGGACGAGAGCTCTCCCCCGTAGGTGATCTCCAGGGACTCAAGCCTCCCCTCGACGAGCTGGATGAGGAACCGGCCCATCTTTTCGGTGAGGACCGCGAAGGGCTCCATCCTTTCGGCATACTCTGCCGGGACCATGGGGGCATTCACCGCGTACTTCGGCTGCTCTCCCCTGAAGAGTCCTACGACCTGGTTCGCGACCGAGACCGCCACGTTCAGCTGCGCCTCGACGGTGCTCGCCCCCAGGTGGGGAGTCACGATCACGTTCTCGAGGTCGAGGAGAGGAGATTTCAGGGGCGGTTCGTCCTCGAAGACGTCGAGGGCGGCACCGGCGACCTTCCCGGCCTTCAGGGCGGAATACAGGGCCTTCTCGTCGATGATCCCGCCCCGGGCACAGTTGATGACCCGCACACCCTTCTTCATGATCGCGAACTTCGCGTCATTGATGAGATGGGTGGTCTCGGGTGTCAGGGGGGTGTGGACGGTGATCACGTCGGCCTCGCGGAGAACGTCGTCGAGAGCCATGAGCTCGACCCCCATCTGGGCCGCCCGCTCCTTGGTGAGGAAGGGGTCATAGGCGATGCACCTCATATCCATCGCGTTCGCCCTCTTTGCGATCTCGCGCCCGATACGGCCGAGCCCGACGATCCCGAGGGTCTTCCCGTTCAGCTCGACCCCCATGAACTTCGAGCGCTTCCACTGCTTCTGCTTGAGGGATGCGTCGGCCTGGGGTATGTTCCGTGCAAGGGCGAGCATCATGGCCATGGTGTGCTCGGTGGCTGCGAGGGTGTTTCCCTCGGGGGAGTTCACCACGGGGATCCCCCTTCGGGTTGCCGCCTCGACGTCGATGTTGTCCACGCCGACACCCGCCCTGCCGATGATCTTCAGCCTCTTTCCTGCATCGATGATCCGGGCGGTGACCGTCGTACCGCTCCGGACGACCAGGGCATCGTAGTCCCCGATGATCCGGACGAGTTCATCCTCGGGGAGATCGGTGCGGACGTCCACATCGCAGTGTTCCCTGAGGATGGAGAGGCCTTCGTCGGCAAGGGGATCGCTCACGAGCACGTTCCACTTCACAGCACACCCATCTCACATTGTTCCGGATCCTATTCATGTTTTCCAAACAGGGATGGGCCGGATCCTGCCCTGCCCGTTCCCCAGATCTAACGAGAGGGAAATCCTTGCTCGGAAGACGTCCTGACATCCAGGGGAGGAGCAGGGGGGGTGCCACTGTTGCCCGGGGTATAACAGTCATCCTTTATCTGTCAGGAATGCAAGCTCGTATCAGAACCCGTTACGTGGGGTACTGGCCATGAAGAAGGTCCCTGAAATCCTTACCCTTGAGGAGATAAAGAAAGAGGACATCTCTTCCGTCGGAGGCAAGGGGGCATCCCTGGGAGAGATGTTCGGCATCGGCCTCCCGGTCCCCCGGGCCTTTGTGGTGACCGCCCAGGCCTTCAGGAGATTCCTGGGGGAGACCGGTATCGAGGACCGGCTCTTTGCAGGCCTCTCGAACCTGAACGTCGAGGATAATGCGGCTCTCGAGGAGGCCTCGAAGAGGGCGAAGGAGCTCGTCCTCTCGGTAGCGATCCCGCAGCACCTCCAGAGGAAGATCCGGGATGCATACGCCGCCCTCGGGAGCGATCCGGTCGTCGCGGTCCGGTCGAGCGCGACGGCGGAGGATCTTCCTGATGCCTCCTTTGCAGGGCAGCAGGAGACCTACCTGAACATCCAGGGGAACGGCGATCTCATCCTCTCGGTCCAGCGGTGCTGGGCATCCCTCTACGGGGCCCGGGCCATCTACTACCGGGCGAAGCAGGGCTTCGACGACAGGAGCGTGAACATCGCCGTGGTGGTCCAGGAGCTCGTGGACGCAAAGAAGGCAGGGGTGATGTTCACCTCGCACCCGGTCACCGGTGAACCCCTGACCATCATCGAGGGATCCTGGGGCCTCGGGGAGGCGGTGGTATCGGGCTCGGTATCACCGGACAAATATGTCTTTGACCACAGGTCCGGGCAGGTGGTGGACAGGCTCATCTCCGGGAAGCTCGAGATGGTGATCCCTGACGGGAGGAAGGGGACAAAGACCATCGAGGTTCCCGCCAACCTGCAGAAGGCTCCCGTGCTCTCGGATGCCGAGGTGAAGGAGCTCGCGAACTTCGGGGAGATCGCCCAGGGGCACTACGGAGTGCCCCAGGACCTGGAATGGGCCATCTCGGGGAAGGACTTCTATATCCTCCAGTCCCGGCCCATCACCACCATCAGGGCCCCGGTCCAGGAGAAACCCGCCGCCGCCACCGCGGGGAAGGTCCTCGTCGAGGGGCAGGGGGCATCGCCCGGGATAGGCTCCGGAAGGGTCGCCATCGTCCGTGACAACAAGGATGTGGGGAGCGTGAAGGAAGGCGATATCCTCGTCGCCAAGATGACGAACCCGGATATGGTCCCAGCCATGCGGAAGGTGGCAGCCATCGTCACCGACGAGGGGGGGATGACCTGCCATGCGGCCATCGTCTCCCGGGAGCTCGGGACCCCCGCGGTTGTCGGGACAAAGAAGGCAACGCTGGTCCTCCACCAGGGCCAGCTCGTGACCGTGGACGGGGAGAAGGGCCTTGTCTATGAAGGAAGGACGGAGGCCCCACCCCAGAAGGAGAAGGCAATCGCAGCTGTCGCGGCAGCTCCCCTCATCACCGCGACCTCGGTGAAGGTGAATGTCTCCCTCCCCGAGGCTGCTGCCCGTGCCGCGGCGACGGGTGCTGACGGGGTGGGCCTGCTGCGGATCGAGCACCTCATCCTGGGGCTGAACAAGACCCCCATGTGGTATATCCGGAACAGGAAGGAGGAGGAGTTCATCGACGAGCTCGCCGGAGGGATCCGGATCGTCCTCGATGCCTTCCCCGGGAAGCCCGTCTGGGTCCGGACCCTGGATGCTCCCACCGACGAGTTCAGGAACATGGCCGGGGGGGAGGACGAGCCCCACGAGCACAACCCCATGCTGGGCTGGCGCGGGATCCGGCGGGATCTCCAGAGCCCGGAGCAGTTCCGGCTCCAGGTAGAGGCCTTCAAACGCCTCTGGCAGGCCGGATACAGCAACCTGGGGATGATGTTCCCCATGGTCTCGCACCCCGATGAGTTCATCCAAGCGAAAAGGATGATGCAGGGGTGGGGGGTCGACGTGGAGAACGTCACCCTCGGCATCATGGTGGAGATCCCCGCGAGCGCAATCCTCATCGAGGACTTCATCAAAGCGGGGATTCGGTTCGCCTCCTTTGGCACGAACGACCTGGTCCAGTACACCATCGCGGTCGACCGGAATAACGAGAATGTTGCAACAATGTACAAGCCCAAGCACCCCGCGGTCCTGAGGATAATCGACGAGACCATCCAGGTCTGCCGCGACTACGGGGTGGAATGCTCCATCTGCGGCCAGGCAGGGTCAGACCCGGAGATGGCCGAGTGGCTCGTGGAGCACGGGATCTCGAGCCTCTCGGCGAATATCGATGCTGTGGCCAAGATCCGGGACCGGGTGGCCCGCACCGAGCAGCGGATGATCCTCGAGGCGGCAAGAAGGGTCCATGCGCGAGAAGGGGCGCAGTAGGGAGGAGCTCTTCTCCTTCCTCGCCCGCAGACGGGGGGAGGACCTGGAGTACGGGAGGATCCTCTCCTCCATGTGCACCCGCCCCCACCCGGTTGCTGTCGAGGCTGAGGCCATGTTCGCAGGGACAAACCTGGGAGATCCGGGCCTCTTCCCTGGCACGGCCGGTATCGAGCGCCTCCTGATCGAGAGCCTGGGGGACCTCCTCCATCACCCCGGGGCGTGTGGGTATGCCACCTCGGGGGGGACCGAGTCCAACATCCAGGTCCTCCGGATGGCACGCGGGCTCGCGGGAGTGCAGGATCCCAACGTGGTCGTTCCCGAGTCGGCCCACTTCTCCTTCGAGAAGGCCTGCGATCTCCTCTCGATCGAGATCCGCCCCGTACCCCTGGACAGAAATTTCAGAATGGATGCAGAGGCGGCAGAGGAGCAGGTCGACAGGAACACCACATGCCTGGTCGGGATAGCGGGGACCACCGAGTACGGGATGGTGGACCCTATCAGGATCCTCTCTGATATCGCGGTCGACCGCGGGGTCTTCTTCCACGTCGATGCCGCGTTCGGAGGCCTGGTCGTGCCGTTCCTCGAGGAGCCCATCCCCTTCGACTTCGCCCTCCCGGGGGTCTGTTCGATCTCGGTGGACCCCCACAAGATGGGCATGTCCCCGATACCCGCAGGTGCGCTCCTTGTCCGGGATGAGGGGATGCTCTCGCCCCTCTCGGTGGCCACCCCGTACCTCACCGTGAAGAAGGAGTATACCCTCACCGGGACCCGGCCCGGGGGGCCGGTTGCCGGGGCCTTTGCGGTACTCGAGTTCCTCGGGAGGGAAGGAATGCGCTCGATCGTGCAGGGGTGCATGGCCAACACGGCGAGGCTCATCGCCGGGCTCGAGACCTTCGGGTTAGAGAGGGCCGTGACCCCGGACGTGAACGTTGCGACCTTCACCTGTGACAGGACCCCACCCGGGTGGCAGATCTCCCGGACCAGAAAAGGGCATCTCAGGATCGTCTGCATGCCCCACGTGAGCCGGGACCAGGTGGAGGCCTTCATCAGCGCCATGGGTGAGATCCATGCTTGAAAGACTCGTTGAATCTCTTGAAAAGTGCCCCATCGTGAAGAGGGGGGACTACGACTACTTCATCCATCCCATCACCGACGGGGTACCGCGGGTGGAACCGGCCCTCCTCCGGGACGTGTGCACGGCCATGGTGAAGGTCCTGGACCTCCAGGACGTCAAGCTCTTCGTGGTCGCAGAGGCGATGGGGATCCATATCGGGACGACCCTCTCCCTGATGACCGACATCCCCTTCACCATCGTGCGGAAGCGGAAGTACGAGCTCCCCGGAGAGGTGGCGGTCCACCAGACCACCGGCTACTCGAAGGGCGAGCTCTACTTGAACGGCGTTGCACGGGGTGACCGCGTCGTCATCGTGGACGACGTGGTGAGCACCGGCGGCACCATGCGGGCCCTCATCCAGGCCCTGGAGTACACCGGCGCCGATATCGTGGATATCTGCGTCGCCATCCGTCGCGGGAGGGCCGATGTGGGGAGGCCCTTCAAGTCCCTCGTCGATATCGAGGTCGTCAACTCCCGGGTGCATATCATTGGAAGATCTCTCTAGGCTGATCAGGGATCTCAGGGAGCGGGGTGCGAAGAGTGTCGCCCTCCAGTTCCCGGAGGGGCTTAAAAGGAGGGCCCCGGAGCTCGCCCTCGGCCTCCGGGAGGCAGGCTTCGAGGTCATCGTGAGCGGGGATCCCTGCTATGGTGCCTGCGACCTCCCCCTCCCCGCCCTCGCCCTCGCCGATGTACTGGTACACGTGGGACATGCCCCCGTCGATGACCGGCCCGGTATCCTCTATGACCTCTATCCCATGGACTTTCCCGTGGAGGTCCTGGAAGAGGCGATCCCCCTCCTTTCAGGGAAACGGATCGGCCTTGTCACCACCTCCCAGCACCTTCATCTCATCCCCCGAATGGTGGAGTTCCTCAGGGATCGGGGGGTTGAAGCTGTTATATCCGGGGGTTCCGGCCGGGCGAGGTATCCCGGGCAGGTCCTCGGCTGCTCCTTCTCGGGGGCAAGGGAGACCGGATGCAGTGAAATTCTCTACGTCGGGACTGGCCTCTTCCATCCTGAAGGGATCCAGCTCGCGACCGGGGTGAGGGTGGTCGCCCTCGACCCGTATCTCGGGACGGCCAGCCGGGTGACTGCCGAGAGGCTGAAGCGGCGGCGTTTTGCCCTCATCGAGAAGGCGAAGGAAGCGGACCGGATCGGGGTCATCCTCTCGACCAAGAGCGGCCAGCAGCGCCTCGCCCTCGCCCGCCGGCTCGTTGCCCTATCGGAGAAGGCTGTCATCGTCGTGATATGCGAGGTCTCCCCCGAGGAGCTCCTGAACCTCGGTTTCGACTGCTACGTGAACACCGCCTGCCCCCGCCTCGCGTACGATGACCAGGTGAGGTACCCCGTGCCTTTCCTGTCGCCCCAGGAATTCGAGATCCTCTGCGGGGCCCGGGCATGGGAAGAGTATGCCATAGACGAGTGGGAGTGAGATGAAGCTCCGGACCCTCGAGATAGCCCTCGAAGGGCTGGAGGGGTTCGGGAGGCCGGATCCCCGCATCGAACAGTATAGTACCCCGGCGATCCTTGCTGCCCGGCTCCTCCACCATGCACACCTCCTCGGGGATATTGAAGGGAAGGCTGTCTGCGACCTCGGGTGCGGGACCGGGGTCCTCGCCTGCGGGGCAGCCCTCCTCGGTTCAGGGAGGGTGGTCGGGGTTGAGCTGGATCCCGGGGCCCTCGCGGTTGCCCGAAGGAACGCTGCCCGCTTTGAGGCAGCGATAGATCTCGTGCAGGGTGATGTGCGGGATCGCAGCCTGATCGACGGGCTGGGAACATTTGACACGGTGATCATGAATCCCCCCTTCGGCGCCCAGGATCCCCATGCAGACCGGCCCTTCGTGGATGCTGCCCTCGCCCTTGCACCGGTCGTGTACGGGATCTTCAACTCAGGGTCCATTCCATTCCTGGAGGCGTACACGGCAGGCAGGGCAGAGATCGAGTTTGCCGTCGGGGGGATCTTCCCCCTGAAGAGAACCTTCGCTTTCCACCGGCATGATGTGGTCGAGATCGAGGTCGAGATCCTGAGGATCAGGAGGCGGTAGTCCCATGCCGGTGTCCACCCGCACCGTCGCGGGCCTCTCCGTCGCCCACCTTGTCACCGATCTCTACGGCCCCGCACTTCCCGCGATCATCTCTCTTCTCATCCTCCGGTTCGGGTACTCGTACCTCGCGGCCGGCCTCCTGGTCACGGTGTATAATGCCGTATCCTCCCTTGCCCAGCCCGGCATCGGCTGGATTCACGACCGGAAGGGACTGCAACTCCCGCCATCCCTCTCCATCCTCGTCTGCGGCCTCTTCATCTCCCTCCTGGGGGTTGCCCCGGGTTTCGGGGTCATGCTCCTCTTCTGTGGCATCGCGGCCCTCGGGCATGCGGCCTTCCACCCCGTGGCCCTCTCCCTGACGGGCCGCGAGTCCACCGACGTGAACCGGGGCCGGGTCCTCTCCTACTTCGTGGTCGGGGGGAACCTGGGGTTCGCCCTCGGGCCCCTCGCCGCGGGGGCCGCCATCGAGGTCCTGGGGCAGGGGGGGATCCTCCTCATGTTCCTCCCCGCCCTCGCGATCGCCATGGCCCTCCTCGTCCTCCTCCCTCCCCGTCCGCCGCGCCCTGTAGAGGCTGTTACAGGGACCATGCCTGGGATACCCCCGGCGGTCTGGAAGCCGGTCGCCATCCTTGTCGCCGGGGCATCCCTCCGTGGCATGGTGATCTTCGGGTCCATCGCCTACTTACCCATCTTCCTCGCCGGGCAGGGATTCGACCTTCTCACGGCAAATACCCTCCTCACCCTCACGCTCCTCGCCGGGGTCGGTGGGCAGGTCCTGGGGGGAGCTGTCTCGGATCGGTCGGGCAGGAAGGAGACCATACTTGCCGGTATGGCCGCAACCGCCCTCTTCCTCGCCGGGTTCCTTCTTCTTCCAGGTCTTATTGGCCTCGCCTGCCTGATGCTCTTCGGCTTCTTCCTCTGGTCCAGCTTCTCGGTGACCCTCGCCATCGCCCACGAGCTCCTCCCCGGGAACCTCGGGCTCGCCTCGGGCCTCCTCCTCGGCCTCTCCATGGGGTTCGGGGGCCTCGGCGTGGCCCTCATCGGGGAGATAGGAGACACCGTCGGGCTCGCGGGGGCGTTCTGGGCCCTCTTTCTGATCACGGTCCTCGCCATCCCGCTCTTCATCATCCTGCCCTATCCATGGCGGGGAAGGAAAACTCCATCCGGCGAAGGCTGATTTGAACTTGTCCTCATCTTGCGGACGCTCCTGGGGGCGTCGCCTCCGGCTCGCCCCCGCCGCTGCGGCGTCCCCCTCCGTGAGGATAGGACCTTTCGCAGGGCATGAGATCATCCAGAGAAAACCGCCAACCATGTGTCTCTATACACGACGGGGGGTGCCCGCAGCGGGGGCGGAAGTCCCCCGAGAGCCCAATAATATATATCGCCTCCATAACCGTGAGCATCGAATTACCTGTATCAAAGAAGAGAGGAAACGGTTGAAACCCAACCTCTTTCATCCCCGACGTGCTCATGAAGTACGGCTTCGGGATCGCTATCGATGAGCTCGTCCCCGGGGTCCGGAAGTGGAAGTTCTTCCAGAAGCACTTCCCCGAGAAGAGGCCGGTCTACGAGCGCATGCGGCTCGCCATCGAGGAGCTGGGGCCGACCTTCATCATGTTCGGGCAGATCGCCTCCACCCGGACCGAGCTCCTCCCGCCGGAGCTCATCGAGGAGCTCCACAAGCTCCAGGACCGGGTGGCGCCCGTCCCCTTCTCCCAGGTGAAGCCCATCTTCGAGGAGTACTGCGGCTGCACCGAGGATGTCTTCTCGCACATAGACGAGGAGCCCATCGGCTCAGCCTCCATCGCGCTCGTCTACCGCGGGGAACTCCGGGACGGGACAAAGGTCGCCCTGAAGGTCCAGCGGCCGCACATCGCCGAGATCATCGAGAAGGACCTCGTCATCCTCCAATCCCTCGCAAAGCGGGTGGAGGCGGTCTTCCCCGACCTCAGGGTCTACAACCCCACCGGCATGGTCCAGGACTTCGCGAGCCAGATCCGGAAGGAGCTCGACTTTGTCCGGGACGGGAAGAACGCTGAGCGCCTCGGGCATAACATGCGCGGGATGCCGGGCGTCAGGTGCCCGAAGATCTACTGGAAATACTCGGGCGCACGGCTCCTCGTCATGGAGTACGTGGAAGGGGTCAGGGTCGACGACCTAGAGGGGATCCGTGCGTTCGGGCTCACTCCCCGGGAGATCGGGAAGAAGGGTTTCTATGCATACATGAAGCAGATCTTCGAGGACGGGTTCTTCCACGGCGATCCCCACCCCGGGAACCTCATCGTCACCCGGAAGGGGGACCTCGTCTTCCTCGACTTCGGGATCATGGGGATCATCAGGCCCGAAAAAAGGCATACCTTCATAAACCTCCTCCTCTCCATCCTCGAGAACGACGTGGACCTGATGATCCGGTCCCTCGAGCGGCTCGGCGTCCGGGTGAAGCCGGATCACCTGGACAGCCTCCGCGACGACCTGTTCATCACCCTCATAGACTACAGCGAGTTCGAGCTCAAGGATGTGAACTTCTCCCGGGTGATCCAGGAACTGACCACAGTGATGCGCCGCTACAACATGCAGGTCCCCATGACCCTCATGCTCATGCTCAAGGTGATCATGATGGTGGCCGACATCGGGAAGAGCCTTGACCCCGAGTTCAGTTTCAGCTCTTATGTCAGCCCCTACGTGGAAAAGCTCGAAGAGAAGGATTATGCCGGCAGGGAGCTCGTGAGGAGGGCGCGCCAGTCTGCTACCACGGCCCTCGAAGGGATGTTCGAGCTGCCCACGAACCTGAACAGCATCCTGAAGCGCTTCTCGACGGGCGCCATCAAGTTCGAGGTCGCGGACGCCGACCTCCAGCGGCTCCAGCACATCATGGACCGGTCGAGCGACAAGGTCCTCGTCGGGCTCATTGTGGCAGCCCTCGTCGTCGGTTCTTCCCTCGTCATCTTCGCCTCCCGGACAACCATCACCGGCCCCCTTCTCTTCCTCGCGTACCTCGGCTACGCCGTGGCGGTGATCATAGGTTTTATCGCCCTCTACTACAGCCTGGCGTGAAAAAGGGACGGGCTTTCATTCCTCGGCCTGAATTGCCGATCAGGGATGTTTTTCCCGGAACGGGGGGGGATCTCCCATCCTCTTCTCCCGATCCGGGGTAATTTGATTGTGGATCAAAACGATCCTCTTATATAGTACTTCAGGAATCTCCGACGGAGGCCAAGGAACGCAACCGTAAATGATTTATGGTGGAATGGGTGATACTCAAGGGCCATGCGCTGGCCTCTCCGCGTTCTCTTCATACTCCTTCTCGTAGGGCTTGTACTTCCGGCACTTGCGATCGATGAGAACAGGATCGGCTACGTGTCCTTTGAGGCGGTGAGGATCCAGCTCAACAACGGAGATGCCAGGGTCGAGGTGGATTACACCCTCGACCCCGGTATGAACCTGATCATCCTCCTCTTCGGCGTGGGCGATCTCCAGAAGAAGGTAGAGAGATCCCTCAATTTCCCCTCCCTGAAGGCCGGGGAGGTGGGCCCCTCCCATGCCGTCTTCACCATTGAGGGCGCCTCGGAAGACTACGGGAACAGGGCGTACTGGTTCCCGCCCCACAGCTTCGGGGTCACCTTCCCCCTGGTGAAGGTGAATGCGCCCGGCTATATGGTGGCCTTCACCAGGGCGCGTGCCATCCCGAAAGGCTTCGGGTACTTCGGGGATCTGCCCTGAAGGCAGGTTATTTCGCGGCCATCCCGATTTTTCCCCGTGTCCACCTGCCGATGACAGACTGGATATAGACCCCGATCAGCGCCACGAGGAGTCCCCCGACCACCGAAAGGGTGATGAGCTGGGACCCCTGGCTGGGCGTGTAGGAGAAGGTGAGCAGGTTCGAGACCGAGAGGGTATAGATGCTCGCCCCGTAGGTGATGAGACCGATGGCGCCCACGAAGAAGGGAAGGACGATTACCCTCTGGAGGGCTGCCGGATCGTTCATGTAGCCATCGATGACCATGCCAGCGGTGACGATGAGGGCGGAGGCCGTGAACCACCCGATAGACCCGTAGAGGAAGGAGATGACATAGAGGAAGATGCCCATCGAGAACTCGGAGGTATAGTTCTCAAAGACGGATGCCGAGCCGAGCACGATCCCGATGATGGCAAGGACGATGGCGAGGATGGAGGTGACAAAGGAGAACCGCCCCTTCTCGAGGGATGACTGGAGGGATGAGATCCTCGCGCCGAAGACGTCATCGATGCCGAAGACCCGGAAGAGGACATAGGAGCCGACGACCCCGAGCACGATGACCGTCGCCCCCTCGGGATACCCGAGGAGGGTTGCCACAGCGTAGAGGAGCATGGCAAGCCCGATGGGCGCAAGGAAGACCCGGGATACCTTCGGGTCGTTGATCAGCTTCTTGATGGTATAGTACGAGGATTCCAGGTTCGGCATCTGGGAGACGATCACCCTTCTGACGCTGGCCACCTGGATCCGTGACTGGATGATCGGGAGGACGAACTCGTCCTCGGCCCCATCGGAGACGAGGATGCACGAGGCTGTCCCCGTCGCCCGGATAACCTGTTCGAGGCCGGTCGCGATCTTCCGGTCCCCCTGGATCATATCGGTATGGTCCCCGGCAAGGATGGCGATGGAGACCTCCTCCCCTCTCCGGACGAGGTCGTCGTAGATCCGGATCCCCTGGAAGATGGCGTTCACATCGGAGTCCTCCGGGTCTGCGAGGGCGAGGGCAGTGGCTGCGGCGAGGGACGCCTCCCTCCCGATGACCGGGCTCGCGATCTGTGCCTTGTACCCGATATCATCGTCCCGGTCGACGCACAGGACCAGGGTCTTTTTCTCCTGCATTCTCTCATAAGTCATCGTCGCGGAACCTATATAGGCTTTGGGCAGGCCGGTTCGGGAAAAGGGATGGAAAGGGGGTATTAAATGAGTTTTGAACGCTGGAGGAGGAGGATATCATCGGTGGTGAGCTTCTCGCCGCCCCGGAAGAGGTTGAAGATCCGCTCGGCCTCCTTTCTCACCGCCTTCTGCTCCTTCGTGACCTTGGCCTTCGCCGTCTTCTTCCGGAGGCCGCTGATCACCTTATCGAAGTCACGGAGCTCCTTCTGGCAGGCGATGAAGAACTTGTGCTCTGCATCGGCCGCCTCCTGGGCCTCGACGAACTGGCGGTGGACCTCGTCGGCTGCCTCCCGGGACTTGTCCGCCTTCTTGTAGCACTCGACCATGGAGTCGTGGTGCTTCTGGGCGAGGTCGGCCATCTCGGTCACCTTGGCATGGAGGTCGGAGGCCTCCTTCCGGAACTCCCGGGCCTGGGTGAGCTTGGTCCGGATCTCCTTGTTCTGCTCGAGCTCGGCCTCCTGCTCCTTGATGGAATCCTTCATCTGCTTGATCTTCTCGATGAGCTCCCGTTCCTTGTCGGTGGTGAAGACCTCGGTCTGCTGCCTGAACTCCAGGAACTCGGCCTGCTTCTGGAGCTCCTTCAGGCCCCGGCTCCTGATGTTGCCATGCTCCTTCTTGTAGACCTCGAGCTCCTCGAAGAGCTCGTTCGCCTTCTTGTTCAGCTCGTTCCTCTGCTCTTTTAACGCCTGGACCTCGGTATTGAACTTGTCCCTCGCTTCCTTGTTCTGCTGGGCCTCCTCGACGAAGCCCCGGGTCTGGCCGTTCAACGCGTTCCGCTCGCCGGCGAACTTGCTCGCCTGGGCGTTCAGCTCGTTCCTCCGGTTCTTGTGCTGCTCGGATTCCGCAAGGGTCTTCTTCCTCTTCTCGATGAGATCGTTCAACATCTGGACCAATTCCTCAACTGTCGGTACCGGTTCTCGACCCCTCCGCAGGGACCGGTGACGTGATCCTCACAGATTCGCAGGCACAGGGAGTATACCGTGAAAAGAGCGTTATCGGCATGGACGGCTTCGGGGTGGCTGTCCCTCCGATGTTCGTCTGGCGGTACATGTGTTCGACTCCCGTTCCTGTGAGGTGCGAGGATCCCTTCCTGCACGTCAACCCCGATAATACGCTCAAATAAAGGGTATTACACCAGGGTTCTGTATATTCTAACGCTTTTTTGATTCTTAAGGATTTCGAAGGTGAAAAAGGGTGGGTTTCGGTTTCAGATGAAATCGATGAGGCCGCCGCTCTTCCGGTCCCCGCGGGTGTGCGCAGGCTCCCGTGCCGCAGCGGTTGTCTGGCTGGGGATGGGCGTGTGGGTGACCTTGGCCGCGGTGTCGGCATAGGGCCCGAGGACCTGGGCCGAACGGACGCCGGTCATGATCGCCATGACCCGGACCTTCCCCTCGAACTCGTTCCGGATCCGGGCGCCCCAGATGACATCGGCGTGGGGGTCGAGCTCGTAGGTGAGCGACGATGCGATCTCCTCGGCATCGGCCAGGGTGAGGTCGTTCCCGCCGGTGATGTGGATGAGCGAACCGGTGGCGCCGCGGTAGTCGATGTCAAGGAGCGGGTGGTTCAGGCACTCGTGGACCACGGACTCCGCCTTGTTCTGCTGCTTGGACTCGCCCACGAGCATGACGGCGACGCCGCCCTTGGACATGATGGCCCGGACATCAGCGTAGTCGAGCTGGATGAGGGACGGCTCGGTGATGGTCTCGGAGATCCCCTTGACGGTCTCGGCGATGAGCTGGTCCATGACCGAGAAGGCCTGCCCGATAGGGAGGTTGGGGACATAGGAGAGGAGCCGGTTGTTGTCAAGGACGATGACCGAGTCGGCTGCCTTCGAGAGCCCCTCGAGGCCTTCCTCGGCGCGGAGGAGGCGTGCCTTCTCCACCTGGAAGGGGTACGAGACCATGCCCACGACGATGGCGCCCTGGTCCTTTGCGATCTGTGCGATGACGGGGGCAGCCCCGGTCCCGGTACCGCCACCCATCCCGGCGGTCACGAAGACAAGGTCGGCCGATTCCATCAGGCTCTCGAGAGTCGGGCGGGCCATCTCTGCGGCACGCTTCCCGATGTCCGGGTACCCGCCTGCCCCGAGGCCCTTTGTCAGGGACTTGCCGATGAGGACGCGCTTTCCTGCCTGGATCATGTCCAGGTGCTGCTTGTCGGTGTTGACTGCGATGGTCTCGGCGCCCACGATCCCCATGTGGTAGAGGCGGTTGACGGTGTTGTTCCCTGCACCGCCGCACCCGACCACGAGGATCCTGGGGGCCCCGATGAAGTCATCAGCCTCGGTCGTCTTAGTATCGGTCTTCTCGATCTCTGCATTCTTTACGGCTTCATCTATCAGGCTCTGCATACCATTACCTCTCAGACATTGAATGAAACCTGGTCGCTCTCCTTGATGATCCGGCTTCCATGCTTCTCCACGAACTCCCTGACCGCGTATCTCACGGCCTCGGAGATGGTGGGGAACTCGCCTGCATTGACGAGTTTCTCGAGCATGTCCACCTGTTGCTTTGGTAAGCGGATGGTGACCCGTTCCATTTTCATCACGTTCTGACATTTAGCAGCTTTACGTCTGCTTTATGTCAGACATATGTTCTACAATTGTCCGTCAAGCGGATAAAGAACTGATTTGCCTGTGAGTATTTAAACCTTCTCCTCCGAGATCTTCCGCAATTCATAATTCTTTTAAGCCAGTATTTTCAAATATCTTCCCGTTTAGGGGAATGTCATGAAAAGGGAGATTCCCGGGAGGGTTGTTCATGGAGGCACCATTCTCTCGCACCTGAGGAGGTACGGCCGGCCCATCCTGGACTTCTCCGCGAACCTGAACCCCTTCCCGCCGGAGATACCCTGGGACCCCGATCCCTCCTCCCTTGCATCCTACCCCGATGACCGGTACGAGACCCTCAGGGAGGTGATCGGGAGGACGTTTCACCGTCCCCCCGAAGAGATCGCCGTGGGGAACGGCTCCATGGAGATCATCCGTATCTTCTGCCAGGCAGCCCTCTGCGACGGCGATTCTTTCCATGTCGAACATCCCACCTTCGGGGAGTACGAGCTCTCGGCGCGCCTCGCGGGGGCCAGCCCGGTGGAGGAACCCGCCCGCGCGCGGGTCAGGTTCATCTGCAACCCCAACAACCCGACGGGAACACTCCGTTCTGGTGACGAGCTGCGGAGCATCCTGCGGCATGTCGCTTCAGGGTCCGGCATCCTCTTCCTCGACGAGGCCTTCATCGAGCTCTCGGACCCCCGCCAGAGCCTTGTCACCGGACGGGACCCGGCCCTCTTCATCCTCCGCTCCCTTACCAAGGCTTTTGCTGTCCCCGGCCTCCGTTTCGGGTACGGGTTCGGGGATCCTTCCCTGATCGCACGGATGGAGGTTCTCCGGCCCCCGTGGTCCGTAAACACCTTTGCCGAGGAGTTCGCCATCCTTGCCTTCAGGAACTATCATCACCTGGAAGAGTCGCGGAGAAAGATCAGGGTTGAACATGAGTGGCTTGAGGAGAAAATCAGGGATCTGGGCCTCACCGCCCTTCCCTCCTCTGCGAACTTTCTCCTGGTGACCCTTGATGAGCCGGCATCTGAGCTTGCAGAACGTCTCCTGGTCAAGGGAGTCCTCATCCGCGACTGCACCTCCTTCGGCCTCCCCGATTCCATCCGTATCGCGGTCCGGAGAAGAGAGGAGAACCAGCAGCTCACAGAGGCCCTTGCCGCATGCTTGCCCTGATCCTGGCCGGAGGGGAGGGAACCCGGCTGGGGATGGGCGAGAAGCCCCTTGTCACCATATGTGGGAGGCCGATGGTCTCCTGGGTCATTGACGCATTCACCGCTACAGGGCTCGAGGTCACGGTGGTGTCATCCCATCGCACCCCCATGACCCTGAACTACTTCAGGGCACAGGGTATTCCTTTTTACCAAGCTACGGGCGGGGGCTACGTGGAGGATATTGTAGAAGTGGTCACCGAGCTCGGCATCAACGCCCCTCTTTTCACATCGGTGGCAGACATCCCATGCCTCCGGCCTGAGCATGTGAAGAAGATACAGGAAACCTACCTCGCGCAGGATATGCCCGCGCTCTCCTCTTGGGTTCCCCGGAGCCTCTGCCAGCCTACGGGCTGCAGGACGGATTACGCGGAATCCGTGGACGGGTTCCAGGCGGTTCCGATCGGTGTCAATATCCTCCTTGGGGAGCGGATCAGGGAACCACAGGAAGAATACCGGTTCCTCCTCCATGATCGGGCCCTTGGCCGGAACGTGAACACGAAGGAGGATCTCGAGGCGGTGAGGAGGGTGCTGTGCCGGGGAAAAGAAAAGAGGTTGATGTAATCGGGGATACTGTAGATCCAAGAAAACCTTTCATTCGTCGGACGCTCCTGGGGGATTCGCTCCGCTCACCCCGCCTCTTCGGCGTCCCCCGCGTGGGGATAGGACCTGTCTTGAAGCCATCGAACAAATCCTGGGCACCGTCCTCCACGAGTCCCAGTACACGACGGGGGATGCCCGCGGCGGGGGCGGAAGTCCCCCAAGAGCCCAACAGAAATAGCACACGTGAAATTAAGGGGGTCATCGTGTTGGAGATATTCGGATTGTTGGACGTTCATGGGTACGGCACAGAGAAATTGTCCGTAAACAGGTATAATCCGGGATTAACCATATTAACTATCCACACCGACGTCTAGTCATGGAAGCGTCCCGGGAGATCGAGCTCGAGGGGCATATCATCGACTCGGGTATCATGACCCAGGTCTTCGACCGGATCATGGACATGGAGGGGAACTTCGAGATCCTGGAGTTCGACGTGGGGAAACGGAAGACGGACCCGAGCTACGCGAAGCTCCGGGTCAAGGCCCGCGACGAGGCCAGCCTCGCCCTCATCATCTCCGAGCTCCACCGCTTCGGTGCACGGCCTGTGAAGATCGAGGATTGCCACCTGGTCGCTGCCGAGGGGAACCGGATCGCCCCCCGGGACTTCTACTCGACCACGAACCACCCGACTTTCATCCGCTATGACGGGAAGTGGATCCCCGTCGATGAGATGAAGATGGACAGCCTGGTGGTCCTCGATCCTGCGACCGGACGGGCGGTCTGCAAGACCCTCTCGAAGCTCCTCACCGGCGATCTCGTCGTCGTGGGTGAGGACGGGGTGAAGGTGGTCCCCCCGGCAAGGCCACGGAAGCAGTCCCTCTTTGAGTTCATGCACGGAACCGTCTCCCCGGAACGGCCGAGCGAGGCCATCATCGCGCAGATCGCAAAGGAGATGATCGAGCTCAAGAGGAAGGGCGGGAGGATCGTCCTTGTCGGGGGACCGGCCATCATCCATACCGGGGCTTCAACAGCCCTCGCGAAGATCGTCCGCATGGGTTATGTCGACGTCCTCTTCGCAGGGAACGCGCTTGCCGCCCATGACATCGAGTTCAACCTCATGGGCACCTCGCTGGGGATGGACCTCACAACCGGAAAGCCGGTGATCGGCGGCCACTGCCACCACCTCCAGGCGATCAGCGAAGTGATCCGCGCCGGATCCATCGGGGAAGCCGTGGAGAAGGGGGTCATCACAGGCGGGATCATGTACGAGTGCGTGAAGAAGGATATCCCCTACGTCCTCGCAGGCTCCATCAGGGATGACGGTCCCCTCCCGGATGTCATCACCGATGTTATCGCAGCCCAGGACGAGATGCGACTCCACCTCAAGGGGTGCGGGATGGTCCTCATGATCGCGACCCTCCTCCATTCGATTGCGGTGGGGAACTGTCTCCCGTCGTCGGTGAAGACGGTCTGCGTGGACATCAACCCGACTTCGGTGACCAAGCTCATGGACCGGGGGACCCAGCAGGTGATCGGTGTGGTCTCTGATGCAGGGACCTTCCTCCCGCTCCTTGCCAAGCAGCTCGAGATCCAGTCAGGAGAGGTCAGCCCGTAAGAGGCATGCACCAGGGGCGCTCCTCCCCGAGCACGAACTCCCACTCCTCTTTGCATCTGCAGTCAACGGCAAGGAGCGCTTCGAGGAGGGACCGGTCACCCGATAGGCTGTAATCCTTTATTCCCCTTACCAGGTCGCAGTCGCATGATGCACAGTTATGGGGCCCGCGCGGGGTGCCCCCGCCGACCGGGTCGCAGATGACCGTCTCTTCCGCCTTCGAGAGGGCGAGGATCACGGACCAGAGGTAGGGCGGCCGGTAGGCACGGGTCCTCCAGAGGCGTTCGACCTCCGTCCCCTTCTGGACGGTGCAGGGGTTGAGGGAGATGGCATCTGCATGGGGGCGGACGTCGTGGACCGATCGGATCACATCCTCGATTGCCTCCCGCTCGGTGAGGTAGGGTGGTTTCTGGAGAAGATAGGCCTTCACCCCTGCCCCGGCACGGCGGGCCGTACGGGACGCCGCCAGGAAATCACCGAAGCTGAACCCCTTGTCCACGCATTTCTCCCGTATCCCGTCGTCCGAGGTCTCGAGGCCGATGGCCACCGAGAAGGAGACCGGCCCGCTCCCGGTATCGAGGTCCTCCATGCATTCCCTGACCGCGTCGTCGGTGACAAACTCGGGCCTCGTCTCGACGATGACCCTCTTCCCCCGGAAAGAAGAGAGGATCTCCCGCCGCACCTCCACGGGTACCTCACGGGGATCGAGGAGGGATCCAGAGGTGAAGACCTTTACCACCCGGTATTCCTGGCCCGGGAACCTCTCGCTGACCCACCTGAGCTGGGACCGTATCAGGGCTGTAAGGGATGCCGCATCACCAAGATACCTGAAGTGCCTGTAGCCGCACATGAGGCAGCGGTTCCAGCCGCACCCGCCACTCTTGAGGATGAGGGTGAGGGAGGGGACGACCTCGTTCTCCAGGCGTTCACCATCGATCCAGGCTGCGACCGGCCGTTCGGGTCTACAAGAAACCATTTATTCCCGGTAGTTGGATGTGTACCTATGAAAAGGATTGCCTGGATCCTACTGGTGGGGGTGTTCCTCGTCGCTGCTGCACAGGCAGCTTATGTCGAGCTGAACGCTCCCGGGACGATCACGGTCGGGCAGACCCTGGAGGTGAGCGGATCCTCCCTGGGAACCATCAAACCCGGGTTCTCCACCGATCTCATCTTTTATAAGATGGCCTTCACAAAGACCGAGATCGCGCGGACGAGGATCGTTGTCCAAGAGGGCGGGGTCTTCTCGGCCAGCTTCCCCACTGCCGGTCTTGCGGCAGGGAACTACCTCCTGGAGCTGGTTGATCCCATGCCCGGCGGGAACGCCGCCTTTGGGGGGGAAGCCAAGAACCAGCTGTCGGTTATCCTCATCGACCGGCAGAACGAGATCACCATCACTTCCCCCGCCGCCCAGCCCTTCACCGGCCTTCTCTCCATACGGGGATCTGTGAGTACCGCGGGGAACAACGGGACCCAGCTCAGCGTGGAACATAATGGGGCCACCATCTTCGGCCCCCTCTTCATCGCCACCCAGAACGATGTCTTCTCGACGGATATCCAGATCACCGACGGAGGGACTTACACCGCCTCCTTCTCGGACTACAAGAGCTATATCGGCTCGGCGCAGTTCACCGTCTCGCAGCCCATCTCGACCACGGTGGTCACCACCACGTCGGTACCGGTTCAGCAGGCCTCTGCAACCGCCCAGGCCTCCCGGAACCAGCCCGCATATTTCGCCGTGGATACCAGGCCGGGCGCGGTCACCATCAGCACCTCGTCGGGGATCGACTGGGTGATGGAGTACATCGATGAGGACAACCTGCTCACAGTGGTGAACGAGAAAGGGACTATCGGTGGCGAGTCCGCGACGTTCGTTGGCAAGGGAGGGACGGTCTATGTCAAGGTGTATCCCTTCACGTTCAGCGACCAGGGGACGGTCACCCTCACGGCACAGAACGCGGATTCGGTGACCGCCTGCACGAGCTGCGTCGCCCTCTTCACCACGACACCGCCCCCCACCACCACCCAGAAGAGCCCCCTCCCGCTCTTCCTTGCCATCTTCGCTCTCGCCCTCCTCGTGATAGCCCGGCGGAGATAACCCAATCCTTTTTTACGCGGGAACGGCGAACCTTTAGAGAGAGCCGGGGTAGTCTAGTCCGGAAAGGCGGTGGCCTTGAAAGCCACTGGTGCTTGGCACCTCGGGAGTTCAAATCTCCTCCCCGGCGCTTTTCGGAGAGTGGGAGGGCAGAGAAGGATGTGCATTGCGATTCCGGCCGAGGTCGTTGAACTGAAGGAGAACAACGTCGGGGTGGTCGACTACGGCGACCTCAGGCAGGAGGTCCAGCTCGATCTCGTGGACGTGAAGGTCGGGGATTTCGTACTCGTCCACGTGGGGTTTGCCATCCAGAAGCTCTCACGCGAGGAGGCCCTCGAGACGAGGGAGATCTTCCGGCAGGTCTACGCAACCCTTGAGGAGTGATGCACGAATCCCCCATTCCTTTTACCGTCATTCCAGTGACCATAATTCCCGAGCCCTGAATCTTCCCTAGCTCCTGACTTGAACACCTGTTTTCCAATTCATTAGTTTCATTCAGTTGACAAATTCAAGAAGGTAATGAAATAAGCAAAATATATGACCTCTTGGGATTATAGTTCAAACCATGAAGATTAGTGCTCGTAACATCCTGAAAGGAAAAGTGAAGAAGATCACGCCGGGAAGCGTTAACTCAGAGGTCCTGATAGAGCTTCCCGGAGGGCTGGAGATCACCTCCATTATCACGAAGAAGTCCGTGGAGTCCCTCGGGCTTGCCGTCGGGAAACCGGCCTATGCGGTGATCAAGTCCTCAGAAGTGATGATCGCCGTGGACTGACGGATCCTCCCTCCTTTTCACCTCCCTTCCCTGACCGTAATTCCCCTTGCCATGGGTCTTCTCCGGCTCCTGTACTTGAATACCTGGTTTTCCTATCTATTAATATTATTCAATTAACAAGTCCAAAAAGGTAATGAAATAACCAAAACGTATATATCCCACTGCGATAATAGTTCACTTTTACTAAGGATGGGATTCTGGCTATGATCACACGGCATCACCTCGCGCTTGCCCCGATATGCACTCTCCTCATCTCCAGCTCTCTCCTGCCCTTTGATCCGGTTCTCCTGGTTGTGGTTATCGCCGGTTCCTGCGCTGGCGCAATTCTTCCCGATTTCCAGATGAAGAAACCGAAGAGCCCGGGCCTGCTCACTCTTCCCTGGCTTGCGGCTCAATTCAGCAGAATAATCTGTATTCCCATCATGTGCACTTTCTACTCGGTTATCCTTCCCGCCCCCCCGAATGCAATTGATAAACGCATGACCCATTCCCTCCCCGGCATCCTCTTCGTCTTTGCCGCGGTGGCCGGCATCTCCTCTCTCCCGCTTCTCTTCATCAGGAACGGGGTGGTTCTCTCCCTCGTGAAGATGTTTCTTCTCGGTGTCATCCTCGGGCTGGCCCTCCACCTCATGGAAGATCTCTGCACGCGGAAGGGGATCTCTCCCCTCTTCCCGTTCGGTTCTGTCTCCATCTCAGGATCCATCCGCCCTTGCAACAGGACGGACCCGAGGATAGCCCGGTTCCACGCCCAGCACTGCTCGGCCCTCATCGCCTTTCTCACGTTCCGGATGACAGGCCTCATGCCGGCATCCCTCTTTGAGGGGGTCGGCCTCCTCGTGCTGTGCGTTATCCTCGGATCGATGATCTACCTCTCCGATGTGTCTCTTACCGGCGTGCATACTCCGGTGAATATTCCCAGGCATCCATCTCCTACCCCGTATCCGTTTTCCCCCCGGGCTTCACCGTGAGACATGGCGATCCCCGGTAAGAGGTTCATTAAAGCCTCTCTATATGGCCGGTATTTCGAGAGCGCGCTCCGGAACGATCCCGGCGGTACACATTGCCAGGAGGTTCCATTCATCTTTTTATAGCCAATTATCTATACATGTGCTTATATACATTAACAATATGGAAAAAGAAATGAAAAGACTTATACAAGATCGGGAAGATCTATCTATGGATAACCATGAAATCACGCATCACCCTTTCCCTCATCGCAGGAATCGTCTGCATGCTCCTCTTCGCCACCGCATTCTCTGTCGGATGCACATCGGGAGCCCCGGAACAACCGGTGCCACCCCCGACTGTGGCTGCAACGACACCAGCAATACCCGCGGTGACCTCCCCTCCCATTATCACCGCCGCAGTACCCACACCGGTGATTGTCGCAACCACCCCTGCTCCCGCACCGGCCACAGAAATGGCGTCGGGCCTGGTTGTTGCCTACACCGCGGCCTCCCTCAAAGGGGCTTCGGGCAAACTCGGCCCTGCCTTCGAGAAGGCGTACCCCGGCACCCATGTCATCTTCGACCTGGACGGGACCCAGATCCTCAAGCACCAGGTGGAATCGGGGGCCTATGCGGATATTTTCATCTCTGCGAGCAACACGTACACCAGTGCCCTGACGAACGAAGGGTATTTCCTCAACGATACCGTGAAACCCCTGACGTCGAACTACATCATCGTCATCACACCTGCGGCCAACCCGGGCGGCATCTCCTCCCTAGCCGATCTCGGCGCAGCCGGGAAACTCCTTGCCATGGGGACAAAGGATGTGCCGGTGGGCATCAACACCCGGATCGTCATCAACAACCTGGCGAACAGCACCTACACCGCAGGCTGGAGAGATCAGCTCTTTCGGAATGTCAAAACCTACGAGACCACCGAACCGGGCATCGTCACCAAGGTCTCCCTCGGGGTAGTGGATGCAGGCTTTGTGTACGAATCCTCGTTCAGGGCAGCACCCAAGGGGACTCTCGCCGCCATTAATGTCCCGAAGGGGGACAACGCCCTCCAGACCTACTCCATCGGGGTCATGAGGATCAGCACCAACAAGCCTGCGGCCCGGGCCTTTGCGGAGTTCCTCCTCTCTACTAACGGCCAGAAGATCCTGACCGACTTCGGGTTCAGGCCGGTCTCATAAAATTTTTGAGGGAGCTCCTCACATCTTCCAGAACTGACGCCAAAAGGACGAGTTCTCCAATCCATGAACGCAACGGGAATGAGACCAGAAAGATTGCGCCACACCATCGCCATTGCCGGAGCAGCCGCCCTCCTCCTTTTGGTAACGCTCTACCTTGCCCTGCCGGTCGTGACCCTCTTCTTCCGGACCACCCCCGATCTCTTCCTCTCCTCCCTCGGTGATCCCGATGTCCTGAGCGCGCTGTGGCTCTCCCTCTTCACCTCCACGGTCACCATCTCCGTCGTGGTCCTCCTCGGCACCCCCTTTGCCTTCTTTCACTCGAGAAGCAGGTACCCGGGGAAGGTCCTGGTCGATACCCTCATCGACCTCCCCCTGGTCCTCCCTCCAGCGGTGGCGGGCCTCGGGCTCCTCCTCCTCTACGGGAGGACGGGGCTCATCGGCCGGTACCTGGACCTCTTTGGCATCACCATCGCCTTCACGACCCTTGCGGTGATCATGGCCCAGGTCTTCGTCGCCTCCCCCTTCTACATCCGGCAGGCGAAAGCCCTCTTCGAGCAGATGGACCCGGCTTACGAACAGACGGCAAGGACCCTGGGGGCCTCGCCGCTGCGCATCTTCCTCGGGATCACCATCCCGCTCACGGCAAACGGCCTCGTCTCCGGCGCGGTCATGACCTTTGCCCGGGCACTGGGGGAGTTTGGCGCGACCATCATGTTCGCAGGCAACCTCCCGGGGGTGACCCAGACCATGCCCCTCGCGGTGTACGGCGGCCTTGAGGGGAACTTCAATATCGGGATCACCATCGCCATTCTCCTCGTGATCCTCTCCTTTGCCATCATGATGGCATTCCGCTTCTTCGCGAGAAGGGAGGTTTCCCGTGCTTGAAGCAAGGGTGAAGAAGATACTCCGGGACTTCCCCCTTGACCTCGCGATCACGGTGAACCCCGGGGAGATCCTGGTGCTCATGGGTGAGAACGGGGCAGGGAAATCCATGACCCTCAACATGATCTCCGGAATCATCCCCCCGGACTCGGGGCTCATCCGGCTCAACGGGACGATCTTCTACGATCCTCATGGCGGGATCCATATTCCTGTCGAGGATCGCAGGATCGGGTACGTCTTCCAGAACCCGGCGGTCTTTCCCCACATGACGGTCCGGGAGAACATCGCCTTCGGCCTTCGCGCACGGCACACGCCGACGTCCACTATCGCAGGCCGGGTGGATCGCTGGCTCGACACGATGAACCTCTCCGACCTTGCCGGCGTGAAGGCGGGGATGCTCTCGGGCGGCCAGCAGCAGCGGGTTGCCCTTGCAAGAGCCCTCGCCCCCGGCCCGGTCCTCCTCATGCTCGACGAGCCCTTCAACGCCTTGGATGCCCGGAGCATGCAGGACGTGAAAGGATTCCTCAGGCAGTATGTCGCCGATGAAGGGATCCCCTGCATCCTGGTGATGCACCGGGTCAGGGATGCGAAGGACGTGGGCGACAGGGCCTGCATCCTTGACCAGGGCGTGAAGGTATGGGAGGGGCGGCCCGGGGACCTGCCCGGGATGTACCTGACCCAGGAGCGTGGGCATCCCGCACGCCAGTTGGAGACCCGGATCTCTTCCCTGACGGGAATTCCCTCCTCCATCACGGACTAATCCTTTGGGACGCCACCCGTGCATGCCCAATTGCCCCAGGTGATATCCATATCCTGAATATAGGAGCGGCTGATACCGAATCCGGGAAGACGAACGATGAAGGAAGAAAATAACCCCGCATTCTCGTACCGGCCCATTGGCATCATCCATTCTCCTTACCAGGACCCCGCCGGGATGCCCATCCAGCCCCAGGGGGCCCGCGGTGTTCAGGGGAGGGTGGAGATCTACGAGGAATACCGGCCTGGACTCTCCGATCTGGAGGGGTTCTCCAGGATATTTCTCATCTATTCCTTCCACCGCTCGGCCGGCTACGGCCTTGTCGTCATCCCCTTCCTCGATGCCAGGCCCCGGGGCGTCTTTTCAACCCGGGCCCCGAGAAGGCCGAATGCCATCGGCCTCTCCATCGTGAGACTGGAGAGGGTGAAGGACGGGGAGCTCGTCATCGCTGATGTCGATATCTTGGACGGGACACCGCTCTTCGATATCAAGCCCTATGTCCCGGCCTTTGACGCGTATCCTGATGAGAGGTCCGGGTGGCTCTCGGGATGCGATGAGAAGGTCGCGGAAGCACGATCAGACAGGAGATTCCTGGACAAAACCCTCGATTCCTGAGCTGGTCCCAGAAGGCCGGAGAAGGCGCTTTTCCCTGTTCAGTGCTGGTTTACAGGGGGGTCCCCCGGGCAGCCAGTTCTTCCCTGCAACGGGAGAAGGCCGCTTCAAGTGCGGAAGCAGCCGCTTCCCCTTTTCCTGCGGCAATTGCGATGAGCAGCTCATCGGACCTGCCGAAAAAAGTGCCATGCTGGATCGCCGCCCGCACCCCGATGACGCCCGGGAGATCCTTCACTGCCTCGGCAATACGGGGCAGCGCCCGTTCGAGGGCAGAAAGGGCAACCCCCTCGCTCCCGAAGGAGAGGGGGGTTGCGGAGGCGGCAAGGGTTACGGAGCCAGTTTCAGCCCTGCAGTTTGCCCCGAGCTCCCGCAAGATCTCCCCGATGGTGACGTAGTCGTGGAACTTATCGAGGCACCGGATCACGTCCGCCGGATCCGGGTTCCGGAGGATGCACCCTTCCAGGTCGATATCCCCGATGACGATCTTCGGCAGGGGACTGCTCTTGTACCCTTCCACGATTGCGGTAACGATCCCCCGCCCGGCTAAGATATCGAGGGCCTCGGCGAGGGAGGTGCTGCCGAGGGTGATGAGTGTCTTCTCGCTGTCGATCCCGGCCACCGCAGCTGCTCCTGCGCCGAACATGACCGTTGTGTCTTTTCCTGTCGGGAGTTCCATGGAGTGGTGTCCGGTGTGCTTCACTGTACCGACGGGGCCGAAGCGGGCGAGGAAGGGGATGAGGGTTCGGATGAATGTGGTCTTTCCCGATCCGGACAGACCGGTGACTAGGATGACTTTCACGGATGCACCTCTTGGGCCTGTACAGGATCCATTATCCCGGGCAGGTAATGAAACTGATATCGTTGAGACAAGGCAGAATCCATCTATCTCCACTCCGGTTGAACGACGCGAATCGTGGAGACACCCGTCACTCTGGTAATGCAGGCGCCCCTTCAATCCGTTCGGGGTGTGCATAGATATTCATCTTGCCTGCCCTGACAAAACCGACCACCGTGAGGCCGGTCTTTTCTGCAACATCAATCGAGAGGCTCGTGGTCGCACCACGGGAGACGATGACCGGGATATTCGCAACAAGGCTCTTTCTCACCATCTCGGAGGAGATCCGACCTGACAGGACAGCAAAGCTCTGCGAGAGATCGATCCCGTCCCTGAGGGCCCGCCCTATCACCCGGTCGAGGGCATTGTGCCGGCCGATATCCTCTGCCTTGCGGATGGTGCCGTCTGCACTCACGAGCCCGACCGTATGAATGCCCCCGGTGACCCGGTGGAGTTCAGATTCGAGCACCTGCCTGACCCCGTCGATCACGGTGGAGTAGGGAAGGATGAGGTCCGAGTGGATCCTGGGGAGCTTCGTTAGGTCGAGAAAAGACGCATCCCCGCCGCACCCGCTGAGAATAACCTTCTTCGGGCCGAGAACCCTCATGAGGTTCCTGGTGAGGACCGAGACGATGTTCTTCTCCACCCGGATCGATTCGATCTCGTCGAGACTTCTCACGATCTGCTCGGTATAGAGGTAACCGGTGATGAACTCCTCGAGGTTCACCGGGCTCGTCATAGCGGTCATCGCGTGCCTGCCGTTCACATTCAGGGTGACCGCGATCTCCTCGATGACCGGGTGGGTCCCCCGGGTAAATACACCTCCCTCACCCCTGATACAGGGAAACGTCCTGAACATATCAGCCGTGTTCACCGCCTCTCACCGATGGATGCCCGATGTGGATGCCTGGCATATGCCGGGGATCGATTGAAGAACCTGTTTCATCCCTGAATTCCAGATTATTTTGGCCGATCCCTATGTTCGGCGGATTGCCTGAAGCGATCAGAGATCCCGTTCCGTTTGGCCGACGGCAGCGACATAAACCGGCCACTGGGTATCGGGATCCAGATCTGCGAGTTTTACCATGTACTCGTCATGGAAGAGGTCGATCGCATGCACCTCGGACCCGATGCATGCTGCCGCGAAGATGAGCGCCTGGCAGATCTGTCCGGCCTCGATGAGCACGCTCCGGTATCCCCGGTTCCCCAGTGCCCAGGTCGAACGATACGGTATCCCCACCCAGAGGAAGGTCACGGCTGCGCGGGTGACTACCTTGAAGTTCATGCTGGCGGTGCCCATCTCGAACGGGAGATCGGAAGCCTCGCGTACTGTCACGATGCTGTGCGAGAGGGGCAGGTAGCGGTAGAGCCCTGTCGGGAGCCCTTCAACCTCTCCTGCCACAAAATATGTCTCGATCGGGAACCGGGAGCCGCTTGAAGGGACATTCCGGATCGCCTGCTGATCGGGTTCGGCCTCGCGGACTCCCTGGGTGCACCAGAGGAGGAAGGAGAGTTCCCCGAGCGTGAGGGAGGACCGCGAGAAGTAACATACCTGTTTCATTCCCTCGATGGCGTCCCGCACCGTTACGTCTCTTATCTTCACGCTCTTCGGATCCGGGAGCCTGGTCACCCGGGCTCCGTCCGCAACCGGGAGCTCGGCGGGTGGCTGGGGGACCCTCCTGATCATGTCAACTGTCGAAAAATCCGGGTACCGGGTCTTCCTCATAAATTCGATACCAATATCCTCCATAACTCCTCCTCGTTTGTATGCCCCTGCCGGTATCCTTCAGGAGCGAGGACAGGGGATTCAATTCATGCCGGGGATCGGCAGACCTCGAAAGAGGGGGGGGTTAAGTTGCCCGGACAAAGAGATTCGCATAGATCTCCTTGCCCTTGCTCTTTGGATGGCGCTCGCCGAGGTCACCGATATAGTGATCCAGCTTCACTTTTGCACCATCCACTTCTTTCTCGACCTGTTCGATCTTCTGGAACCCCGGGAGCATGTACTGCACCTCGCCGAGGACATAGATATCGCCCTTGACCATCTGGCCTCCGACACGCCCCTCTACATTGCCCTTGATGATGATGGTCCCTCCCTCTGCATGGGTCGAGACATGGATGAAGGCATTCTTCTCGATGATGATGGTACCGCCGAGCATGAATGTCCCGATATCGTTGCCGGCGCTTCCGCGGATCCGGATGGTGCCGCCACGCATGCCGCGCCAGTCCCCCCGGTAGGCACACCCGACGTAATTCTCAGCCTTCCCGTCAACCAGGATCTCGCCGCCCTCCATCGCGATACCGCAGAAGGAATGGACATTCCCCGTCACGTGGATCTTTCCGCCCTTCATCCACCCGCCGACATACATATCGGCGTTCCCGTTCACGGTGATAGCCCCGCCGGTCATCTTGAAGCCGATGTACTTCACCCGGGTGCAATCCCCCAGGATCTGGATCTCGGTCTCCTCCGGGGTCTTGCCAGCCTTCCCTTCAACATGGAAGTAGTCTCCCATCCTGAGCTTTGTCTTTCCTTCGCGGACCTCGAGCTCGGCGATCTCCTGGGGCGCCTTTCCGCAGAACGCATCGGGGGTGATGGTTGTGCATTCCAGGAACAGCTCGGGTGTCTTATAGGGTGTCAGCGTAACTGTCGCCATGATACACCTCAGGCCTCCACGTCAACGTCGATTACGAACGGGTTGGGAGCGAGATAGTCCCGTACCGGGTAGTTATCGAGGTTCACGGTGTAATCCTTGATGAACTTCTCGTGGATATCCCGGACTACCTGCGGGTTCTCCTTCACCTTCGCATTGACCCAGAGGGTTCTCTTGTTTCCATGGCTCGTGATCTCCCCGTCCTTCACCACGATCTCCCCTGATTTGATGAACCAGAGTGCCCGCTGGAATGCCTGCTCGATCTTCTCGGGATTGCTCGGCATCTTCTTGTAATCGAGGTTGAATACCGCGACGTTTGCATCCATACCCGGCGCGAGACTTCCGTACATGCCGGCGAGGCCCAGGGCCTTTGCCGGTCCAGCCCTCGTCATCTGGGCTATCTCGTACAGGGTCAGTTCGCGGTCGATGCCATGGATCTCCGTGGCATCGATCACCTTATCGCGGTGCTTGAAGGTCTCAAGGGTCGCTTCCCTCGCTTTCTGGCTCATCAGCCATTTTATGACCCTCGGGTAGCGGAAGAAGGGCCCGGCGTTTGGGTGATCGGTGGTGATGAACGTCCGCATACAGTCCTTGGTGAAGAGGCCGAGCTCGAGCCCGATCGCCCACTGGATCCCACAGACCTTGATGTCCTTATCATAGATGTACGGCACGACGCCGGCGGCAGTCTCGAGCTCCACATCGGTATTGGCCCATTTGAGATGGTTGAGCGCATTCAGGTGGTGCTCGAAGGGACCGTCCGCGGTCATGGTCGTGGTCTCGTCGAGGGTCACGCAGCCGAGGTCGATGGTGATGTTCTTCTGCTGGTTCACGTAATTCATGACATCCTTGGCCTTGGACTCGAAGTTCGCCCAGGAGTCCCCGCCATAGGAATGGAACTGGAGATGGGTCGAGTGCATCACCTGGGTCCGCCCGAATTTGTTCTTCGCCTTCATCCCTTTCGCGAGTTTGAGCGAGTCAAGGGTCACCGTGTAGTTGCCGGGATCGCCGAGGCTGTTCTGGTGGATGTGGATGGAATGGGGGAGCCCGAGGTATTCGTTGGTCTTCATGAGACCGGTGATGATCTCGGCGGGGGTGACGTCAAAGAACGGTACCGGGTCGTCCAGTTTCAGGCAGTTGAGCCCCCAGCCCCAGGCCTCGGTGCCGCCCGGGTTGACGAGCTTGATGCCGTACCCTTTCGTGGCCCTGATGAGCCATGCCACGTACGCGGCACTGTTCTCGATCTCCCCCTTCTTCAGGTACTCGAGGACGAACCAGTTGTTCGCAAAGACCGGGAGCGCAGCCTGGTCGATGATGGGGGTGTCGTGGATCTCCTCGTGCACGTGGGGCGAGTGGAGCGGCGGCATCGCGGCCTCCATGACAAAGGCGTAGCCCATCCGCGCATAGTCGTACCCTGTCTTGAAGGTGCTCGGGACGGAGAACCCCATCTCGACCCGGTAGTTCGGCTGGGCCTCGGGGCTCTTGAAGAGTTTGTCCTCGGGCCTGAAGAGGCGGCCGACGTTCACCTTGGGCCCCGCGACATGGGCATGGACATCGAGAGCCCCTGCCATGACAACCTTGCCCCGGGCATCGATCACCCTGGCGCCGGAACTCACAGATTCGACGATCTTATCGTCCCTGATTGCGACATCGGCCACGTCGCCATCGATCTTTTGTGCGGGATCGATGACATAGCCGTTCTTTACGAGTATCTCTGCCATGTTACTGCCCCGCGGTTACAGGTGCTTTCGCATGCCCTTTCGCCGGTATCCAGGTGGGTTCGGTCTCGGTCAGCTCGCATATCCTAAGATAGACCCTGTCAAAGAGTTGCTCGTCGCTGATCACTCCCTCCGGAGGGTCGACCACCTTCTTGAACTGGATCGGGACATTGTCCATGCGATAGACGACCCCTGCCTCTTCGACACCCACGACCGCCACCGGGATATGGAGATCCGAGATCTCGCTCGCCATGCAGATGTTCGGGTCGATGGTGATGAAGGGGTGCTTGCGCAGGTGCTTGACCGCATCGATGGGGAAGTGCGCCCCCGCGTCGGTGCCGATATTGATGAAAGCGTCGACCTCGTCCCGCATGGCGAGATCGATGGAGCTAGTCTCCCCCGGGTTCATGTGGGCGTGCGTCCCCTTCGTGAGATCGATGCAGTACGGGAACCCGAACTGCCAGGACCATACCTGGCCCGGACCTGCGATGTTATAGTGCCCGCGCATCGCCATGATCGAGTACTTGGCGACGGTGTTGAGATCCCGCGTGAGGCTGATCGCGATATCGACGTTGTGATTCCGTCCGTCGGTATGGGTACATCCCATGCCGAAGAAGATCATGCCGAACCGGGCGTTCTTCATGATCCCGGCGGCCTCCAGGATCGCCTCCTTCCTGATCCCGGCCACCTCGTCCGGGATATCGTGCCCCCTGAGCACCGTCCTGAATGCATCAAAGAGCTCGTAATCATGGCCCTGCTGGACCATGAGGTGGATATCCGCGAGCTTCGCCGTCTCGGTCTCCCTGGGATCTATGGAGATCATTTTCCGCTGCCGCTGGCCTTTCTCGGTGAAGAAGCCGCGGGGGAAGATCGAGTAACGCGAGGTGTGCCTCGGGTGGGCGTGCATCGGGTTGCACCCCCAGAATACGACAACATCGGCACGGTTCTTCACCTCGCCGAGGGTGCAGGAGGGATATCCGTTATCGAAGATCGCAAGGAAGGAGGGCCCGTGGCAGATCGATGCGCAGTTGTCGAGTACCGCCCCGGACTTCTCGGCAACCCGTCCGACCGCGCTCATGGCCTCGCAGTTTGTCGAGCCGAAGCCGTAGATCAGGGGTTTCTTCGCCTTCAGCAACACTTTTGCCGTATAGTCCACCGCCTCGTCGTAGGAGATCTCCTGGTACGTCCCGTCCGGCTGGCGTAACCGCGGTCTTTTCAGCCGGTCGGGGCTGGATGCATGGTGGAAGACCTCATTTCCTATCGCGCAGGCATTGTAGACCTCGAGTATCTTCTTGCCGTCATCTGAGACAAGGATCTCAAGATCGTCGCAGGATGCCCCGCAGTAAGGGCACCCGACATCAGTAACGATTTTTGGCATTTTACTTCCCTCCTCTCCACAACCCGACCGCCCCCTGGACCAGCTCGAGGGCGCCTTTCCTCTTCTCGCTGGGCACGGGCTCGATGGTTACCGGGAAACCGCTGTACTGGGGAACCCCGGTAGACTGGGTCCGCGGTGGCACGACCTGGTTTGCCCAGACGCCCTGGCGGATATGGGCGAGACCCGGGGGGCAGTACTGGGTTGGTTCAATCGCTTTCACGATGACACTCCCGACCTCGCTCGTCACCCGGACGTTTGTGTTCCTCCAGATGCCAAGCGCCTTCATGTCTTCGGGGTTCATCTCAACAACCGAGCAGGCCTCGAAGTACTCCGGAGTGGTCTTCCCTTTCTCCATGGCCACGCCTTCTTCGATTGACCGCTGGGTAATCATGTTCAACACGATCTTTTCTGTCACAAGTCACCTCACAGGGCTAATTCCTGTCTCGACACGCATCTTTGTCACCAATCGACGGATTAACATACGAGATCTCCTTCCAGGTGCCGTAGGACCCCCGCACCCGATTCGACATCAACGAGTCCCTCTTCACGGTCAGGTCAGCGCCGTTCCTTGCCTGACGGAGAGGCTGATCACGTCCATGGCGCAAGCCTCGATACACACGCCACAGCCTGCACAGAGCTCTGCCTTGAGGTCAAGGTTGATGGACAATCCGTCACGAATGGCGTAGATCTTCTGGTTGGTCACCGGATCGAGCGAGTAGAGCTCGAGGGCATTGACCGGGCACGCGGCAACGCAGTTGCCGCAGCCTGTGCATCGTTCCATGCTGACATGTACTGCAAACGCCATGGGAATCCCCAACAGATGTGCTGAATTCAGTATATTATGAGGAAATGTTATTGTAGTTAAATTTAAAGCTTATCAATTCAGAAGTTGGTTAAACCCTGTTCATTAACATAATTTTTCTTGTCAGATAGATCATTAACCTGTGAAAAAGAAAGAGGATTCCTCTGACGGTGCGTTCTCAACCGATCCCATGCTCTCTCATTTCCAATTACCTTTTGCATTCATGTTCTGAATGCTCCCGGCACGTAGTCGGCCGAACTGCAATGATGAATTCCATGCCTGCATCTGCTGCCCCGGAACATGGATATTCTCTGCACTCTTAAAAAGAAAAAGAACTTATTTATGTGGCTCTCAACCACCCATTCGTACCGGCAACGGGTCCCTGAACGCGTGTAATGAGTCAAAAATTGAAGGATTAAAACGGGAGACCCGCAAAATCCGGAAACAGGCGAATCATCATGGCATCCTATTTCCTGCTGGCCGGCCCCGTCTCCCGTGAACGTCTCTCCTGGTTGGTTGATTGTCTCAAATTCTTCTACGTGACGCTCGCGCCTGAAGCATTTCTCCGTCCTGCCACAGACGGGGAGACCGCGTTTATCTTTTTTATCACCGGGGATGCACTCTACAGTCTCGTTGACAAGTCGGTTCTCCTTGTCTGGGAGATCATCCTCTTGCTTCCGTCCACGAGGATCGTCATCGACCGGGAGGAGCTTGATCTCCGGGGCCTGTCTCTGGAACCATTGAAGATGAAATATCCCGGACAAATTGTTGATCAGGTCGGTGGGCATAAGAGCCATCCGCTCTCTTTCTGGAGAGAGGTTGTGGGAGCGTTCAGGAAAAATGAGCCTGGATCAGGTACTATCGGGTACCTTCACCTGAAATCACCTTATATGAATCGTCCCTCCCTGTACGCAATCTCATGCCTTCGGGCCGCACTCGAAGAAAAGCTATCGGTGGAACTGTATGCCTATCTCGACGGAGTGCATACCGGGCATAGAAACCAGAGACCGACTGGATCCGAAAACATCGGCCAGGGATTCGAGGATCTCAAAGAATCAGCCCGGGAGAGAGGACTCCAGTTCCTCATCCTTGCCAGCGAAGCCTGCGCAAAAGCACGGGGTTATGCTGCCTGGGACGATGGAAACGGTGTTGTGATATCGACCTGCAGCATCAAACCCTTCAAGATCAGGGATCTCAGGGCAATCGTGGACCGGTTTGCACTCAATCATATCATCCTTGGTGAATCGGTATCTTCCGTACGGATCAGGAAAGAGCAGAAGATCCATCCTGAGGACTGGCTATCAAGAGGGAGCGAATCTCCCCCGATAGTCATACTCATCACCGGGAGTCCTTATGATACCGAGAACACCTCCGGGGGCCTCTCCCTTGCCATCGCATGCGCACACCGTGGGATCGAGACCCGGATTGTCTTTCTGGAGGATGGGATCTATGCCCTTACCGGCACCCATATCACGGAAGGGGAGGCCTCCTTTTTCAATATCCAGGACGTGATCAATGCTGCAGCAGAGAGCAACAATATCCAGCTCTTCGCATTCTACCCATCATTCCACCAGAGAGGGGTGCAGAAAAATCCAAAACTCGAAGCAGTCTTCGAGATCGGCATCAAGGAACTGGGGGAGATCCTCTTCAATCCACCAAAGGGTGTTCGGGCGAATCATCAGAGGATACTCTTCTTCTGATGGAGGTGATGGGGGGCCTGGCCGGGAAGAAGATATATTCAGCTGGAATTAAACAGAAATACTTTAAAACATAATAAAAACAATGATCTATTGATAACTATCCTTATCGAGAGAATGATGATGACCTTACCCGATTGCCGTCAAGTTGATTCAATGCACAAGGCTTGTTCTTTATGGTGAAGCGCTATCTCTCTCTCATCTCCCTGGAAGAAGCCCTCCATCTCATGAAAACCTCTTTTCCGGCGCCCGGGAGGACGGAGACGATCCCCCTGTTGCAGTCCTTGGGGCGTGTCGTCGCAGCACCTGTCCATGCGGGATACTCCGTCCCCGAGGTGAATATCGCTGCCATGGATGGCATCGCGGTGAGGAGCCGGGACACAGCCGGCGCCCGGGAGCAGGCGCCCGTAACCCTTGAGGATGCAGTACGGGTGAACACCGGAAATGTCATACCGCCCGGATTCGACGCCGTGGTCATGATCGAGGAGACCTGGGAGCAGGGGGGCCGGTTCCAGGTCCGGAGACCGGTCGCTCCCTGGCAGTACGTACGACCAGCAGGGGAAGACATCCGGGAGAACCAGCTGGTCCTCCCCAGGGGCCATGTGATCAGGGCGTTTGACATCGGGGCCCTCGCAACTTACGGGATCACGCAGGTGGAAGTCCGGTCGGTCAGGGTCGGGATCATCCCCACGGGAAGCGAGCTGGTCCCCCTCGGTGTCCGACCCGGGCCAGGGCAGGTGGTGGAGAGCAACACCATCATGGCAGAGGTGTTTCTCACCGCAATGGGCGCCTCCTGCACCCGGTACTCCATCGTGCCCGACGACCCCGGGCTGATCCGTGATACCCTCGCGCAGGCAGTGGAGTCCAACGACCTGGTCGTCATCTCTGCGGGTTCCTCGGCCGGAACCCGGGATTTCACCGCCACGGTCATCGGTTCCCTCGGTGAGCTGATCTTCCATGGCATTGCGGTGAAGCCGGGAAAACCGGCGATGCTCGGGAGGATCCAGGGCCGGCCGGTCCTCGGGCTTCCCGGGTACCCTCTCGCCGCCCAGACCACCCTCCGTGAGTTAGCCGGGCCGCTCCTCGAGTCCTGGGGCCTGCCGCCGGCACCCCGGCACACGGTGCAGGTGAAGCTCTCCCAGTCCCTCACCTCGGACCTCGGGTTCGATGAATTCGTCCCGGTCTCGATCGGGCGCATCGGCGAGGATTACTGGGGCATCCCTCATTCCCGGGGATCAGCCGTCCAGATGGCGACGATCAAGGCGAATGGGTATGTCCATATCACGGCACTGGTGGAGGGATACGAGGCCTGCCAGGAGCTCGATGCCTGCCTGACCACCGATCCTGGAAGTATCGAACGTACCCTTCTCCTCGCAGGGAGCCTCGACCCTGCCCTCGAGGAGCTGGCAGATCTTGCCCGGAGCCGGGGGCTCTTTCTCCACACGAGCAATGCAGGGAACATGGGCGCCCTCCTCGCTCTGAAACGCGGTTCCTGCCATGCAGCTCCCCTGAGCCTCCCTCCCCTCTCCATCCTCCCCGTCTGCCCGTCCCTCGTCCAGCACCTCCCGTCCGCTGGCCTCGTCTTTGTCCATATCGCCACAATCGGGCAGGGGATCGCCTCGCGTGAGGGGCTGACCCTGGGAGACCTGGCAGGAATGCGCTATGTGAACACGAACCAAGATTCTGCCACCTCCCTGATCTTTGATATTGTTCTCAGCTCCCGCGGCGTCGAGCCCGTCCGTATCGATCGCGGTCTTCACCAGATCGCCACCCCCCAGGCTGCAGCCGCAGCCATCAGGGCTGATCTCGCAGATGCCACCCTCTGCACATCACGGGTGGCAGGGGCGGCCGGCCTCCACTTCATGCCGTTTGCCTGGGAGGACTACGAGCTGGCCATCCGGAGGGAAATGCTTGAGGACCCGAGGCTCGGTGCCCTCGTGACGCTCATAAACTCTCCTGACTTTAAACAGAGGCTTGCACAATCCGGTGGGTATGACACGTCGCAGACAGGGCGAGTCCGGAACCTCACCCTCCCCGGATCAGGGATCGATATTCACAGGGAGCCTGCAACGTAGGCCCCACATCAGGGGATATCGAAAAAACAAGGATTATTTTTTGAATACGAGCCCGAAGGGCGAGTCGAAAGAAGGAGGGCGTAAGCCCTACTTCTTGAATATATCATAGATCTGGTCGCTCCCGGTTGACGAGAGCCGTGCCCGCTCGGTCGGTTCCTCGACAAGGGCGAGGACCGGCAGGGACATGTCGACCCCCGGCACATGCCCGAACATCTTCTCGAGATCCGACTGGAGGGCATGCATGTACAGGGAGTTCCTGATCTCCATGGGGCATGCCTCTTCGCACTGACCACAGTTGACGCATGAATCTGATATATGGACAAACCGGATCATGTGGAACATGAAGGGAACGGGCAGCTCGCCCGGCGGAACCAGGTACGGCTTCTTCGTGCTGCACTCGACGCAATAGCAGATCGGGCACTGGTCGATGCACGAGTAGCACTTGATGCACCGGGAGGTGTCCACCATGATGGTCTTGAGCCGTGCTGCTCCCTCCCCCAGGCCCTTGAAGTCCTTCTCACGCCACTTGTCGGCGAGCTTGAACATTGCCTTCTCTACCTTCCCCCGCACCGCTATCCCGGCATCGGGGGCCTTCTCGGCCTGGAGGGCGCCCGACTGGACGGCCCTGTTGAAGAGGTCCGCGCCCTTCTCGCTGCAGATCTCGACGAAGGTGGCCTTCCCGGCCTTCTCACCGATGACACCCCAGTTGCCGCACGCGATATCGGCCTGGCGGGGTACCTTCATCTTGCACCGGCGGCAGTTGGTCCTCCGACCAAAGCCATGTTCCTCGAGCTCGTCCATGGAGATGCCCTTGTGGCCACCCTCGTACTCGATGATGAACTGCCCCTTGTCGATCTCCTCCTTGTGGACCTTGTCCGGGTCGACCCCGAACTTCTCGGCGATCATCTTCCGTGCCGGGACAGGGGACACAGAACCCCCGCAGTTCACCCCGATCATGACCAGGTTGTCAAGGTTCACCTGCTTGCGCTTGGCGAGCTCGTAGAGGCCCATCGCATCGCAGCCCTTGATGGTGATCCCGAGCTTCATGGTATTCGCGCCGTTGAAGTACTTCTTGACGAGCTTGGACATGAGCAGGGTGCCGCAGTGGAGGGATCCGGCGGTCTGGTCCATGTCCTTGGGGTCGGTGATGATTGTGGGGACTGCGTCGTAGAGATCCTTCCCCTTCTTCACGGCGAGGACGGCGTCGACGATCTTGTTCTCCAGGGCATACTTCAGGAGGCCCGTCACCGCCCCCCCGCACTCGGCCTTCTCTGCGAGGCCCTTGTTGGTCGTCCAGGCGTAGAACATCTCGCCCTTTGCCGCCATCTAGCTCGCCTCCTGGATCTTCTCGACCTTTATGGCACAGTGCTTCAGCTCCGGCATCTTGGACATCGGGTCCAGCGCCGTGTTGGTGAGGGTGTTTGCTCCCTTGTCGAAGTGCATTGACATGTACAGCACTTTTGGAGCGACGTCATCAGTCACGCGGGCAAGCGTCGTGATCTCGCCACGCCGGCTGGCCACCTTTATCCTTTCGCCGTGCTGGATGTTGAGCTGGCGGGCGTCTTCCGTGTTGATCTGGATGTAGGACTCGGGCACCTCGTAATGCAACGTCGCACAACGGTCGGTCTGGGTACGGGTATGGTAATGGAAAATCAGCCGTCCGGTCATGAGCGTGAACGGGTATTCGGCATCCGCCACCTCTGCCGGTGGCCGGTACTCGATCCCGAAGAAGGTGCCGAGGCCATCGGGAGCCGAGAACTTCTCCTTGTGCAGGATCGGCGTCCCCGGGTGCTCCTCGGTCGGGCAGGGCCAGTGGACGGATTCCGGTTTCTCCATCTTGGCATAGATCGCCCCGAACATCGACGGGGTGCATGCCCGCATGTCGTTCCAGACGTCCTCGGCGGACTTGAAGTCAAAGCCCTTGAGACCCATCTTCTTCGCGAGGAGGACAAAGACCTCCCAGTCGGCCTTCGCTTCGCCGGGCGGGTCGACGGCCTTGCGGACCCGGTTGATCCGGCGCTCGCCTGAGGTGAACGTCCCGTCCTTCTCGGCGAAACAGGCGCCCGGGAGCACGACATCCGCATACTCGCAGCTCTCTGTCCAGAAGATGTCCTGGATGACGAGGAAGTCGAGTTTGTCAAGCGACCGCATCACGTGGTTCGAGTCGGGGTAGGACACGACCGGGTTCAGGCCGAGGATATACATCGCCTTGATGGGATCGCCGCACTGGTTGATCTGCTCGGTCAGGGTAACGCCGTACCAGTCAGGAAGGCCGGTAATGCCCCACGCCTTCTCCATCTTCGCCCGGTTCTCCGGGACCTCGCACTTCTGGTACCCGGAGTAGACGTTCGGGTACGCGCCCATATCACAGGCACCCTGCACGTTGTTCTGGCCGCGGAGTGGGTTTACGCCAACACCTGGACGACCGATATTGCCGCAGAGCATCGACAGGTTGCCCAGCGACCTGACATTATCGGTACCGGTCGTCAGTTCGGTGATACCGAGGCAGTAGATGATCACCGCGTTCTTTGCAGCGGCATACTTGGAGGCGATCTCCTTGACCTTCTCGGTTGGCACTCCGGTGATGGATTCGACATCCGCATACTTCTCCACGGTCTTCTTGAGATCCTCGAAACCCTTCGTCCGCTTCTCGATGAACTCCTTGTCTTGCTTGCCCTCCTTGATGATCCAGTACATCATGGAGTTGGCGAGCGCGATATGGGTGGACGGGTTGAACCGGAGCCAGGTATCCGCAAGCCTCGCTGTCGGGCTGTACCGCGGGTCGATGACGATGATCGGGATACCCTTCTTTTTTGCCTGCGCGATGCGCCTCCCCGCAAGCGGGTGTGCCTCGACAGCGTTCGAGCCCCAGATGAGAATGAGATCGGAGTTCAGGACGTCCTCGAACGGGTTGGTCGCTGCTCCTGACCCGAAAGAGAGGGAGAGACCGGCAACAGACGGCCCGTGGCAGATACGCGCACAGTTGTCGATGTTGTTCGTCTTGAAGGCCACCCGGGCCCATTTCTGCATGATATAGCAGTCTTCATTGGGGGTCCGGCACGAGACCTGGAAACCCATGGATTTCGGCCCGAACTTCTCGGAGGTCTCCCTGAACTTCTTTGCGATCAGGTCGAGTGCTTCATCCCACGAGGCCTCCTCGAACTTGTCGCCCTTCCTGATCAGCGGTTTTGTCAGCCGGTCCGGGCTCTGGACGAACTCCCAGCAGGATACGCCCTTGGGGCAGAGTTTGCCCTCGTTCACCGGGGTCCGCCTGTAGGGCTCAACCCCGACCAATTTCTCATCCTGGACAACCAGGTTAAGCCCGCACCCTACGCCGCAGTACGGGCACGTGGTGGGGACATATTTCAGTGAAGGTGGTTTTGCTTCTCCCATGGAAACACTCCCGAAAAGCTCCCAGGTTCATTACCGGGAGCTGTTTTTTTCGATTTTTATACCACCTCAACTTAACAGCATTCCTGATATATATAGAGGATCAATTTACTTACGTCTGAAGTTCATTCTTCTTCTCTTGCATTCCACCGATAATAATCATTTCTCCTCCAGGAGGGCATTGCGCTCCCCGTCGGGGAGCGGGGGGATGCGCACCATGCCCCCTCCCCTCACGCGGGTGAAAAGGAAAATCGTTAACCTCTCGCCCGTTCCATGCTTTTCCATGCCCCCGGCATCCTCCCGATCAACGGAAGAGAAGATGACTGCCCTCATGGAACGCTTGGGTGTGGACCCCAGGATCCAGGATTATGTGACCCGATCCATCCGGTTCCATACCCACCCGGCCCCGGGGATCCTCATATCGGTCTTCATGGTGGACTATGCTCTCGAGCTTCTCGGAGCGAGTCCCGGCGAACGGCTCTATGCCGTCTGCGAGACCCGGAAGTGCGCCCCTGACCCGATCCAGGTGATCCTCGGCTGCACCGCCGGGAACAAAGGCCTCCAGGTCCTGCCCATCGGCCGGTTCGCCCTGACCCTGAATAGGCCTTCGGAAGGGCCGACCTCCGACGGAGTCAGGGTCTATGTGGACCCCGCCAAGGTGGCAGAGTACCCCGCGATCAGGGCATGGTACACGAACGCCCCGGGCTTTGACAAGAGGGAGCAGGAGGGGCCCCTGTTTGACGAGATCTTCCGGGCAGGGAGGAGGATACTCTCGCACAAACGGGTGCGGGTGAAGGTGCCCGGGAAGGAGAAGTGGGAGGCTGCCCTCTGCTCATGCTGCGGGGAGATGGTCCCGGGAGATCTCCTGGAGGACGGCGCCTGCATGGGATGCGGATCCCTGGCCTATTACGAGGAGATATCACCTTGATACTTTGTTTCCCGGGAGGTTCTGGGGCATCTGCGGGACTTCTTAAGTATTAGACAGGTATCGATTACGAAGAAGTCATTTTCTTTGAGCCCCATGAACGCACGAGAACCGAGGAAACATAAGTTAATTTTTTTAAAAGTCACAAATTTATGTCTCTTCCTGCAGGAGATGGCATGGGCCTATCCAACCGCCACGATATCAACCGGATCGGGTGTGATCACGGGTCAACAGGGTGTTACCTGTTTCCCTGTGCGGCAATTGCAGCCCCCAGGGCCCCGGTGATCTGAGGTTCGAAAGGGACGTAAAGGGTGACACCCAGCTCCTTCTCGAGTGCTGCCCTCATCCCACCGTTTTTCGCCACTCCACCGACGAATGCGACATCCTCCTTCAATCCCATCCGCTTCGCCATCACCGCGACCCGCTGCGCGATGCCCGCGATCAGGCCTGCCGCGATGTCCTCCTTTGTGATGCCCCTCGCCCGGAGCGAGATCACCTCTGATTCTGCAAATACCGTGCACATACTGGTAATGCCGGCAGGGTGACGGGACGCGAGCGCGAGCTCGCCAAGGTCGTTGATCGGGACCTCCAGCGCCTTTGCCGTGTACTCCAGGAATTTCCCGGTCCCTGCAGCGCACTTATCGTTCATGAGGAATTCCACGACTTTCCCGTCCTCTATCGCGATGACCTTGGAGTCCTGCCCTCCCACATCGATGATCCCCCGCACCTCGGGAAAGAGAAATGATACTCCCCTCGCGTGTGCTGTAATCTCGCTTATCGATTTATCTGCGAACGAAATGGAATTTCGGCCATACCCCGTAGCATACACGTTCCCGACCTCCTTTTTCCCGATATTACAGCTTGCGAGGATCGCCTCGAACATTTTCCCGGCCGCGGTGACGAAGTCAAACGCGGTGCTGGCGATCCGGTACCCCATGATCTCCCCGTCCTGGAACAGGAGCACCTTCGTCGTGGCCGCACCCGCGTCGATCCCCACAGAGATCACGCGATCATCTCCATGAACGCATCGACCCGGATCCCAATCTGTTCCAGGTCCGAATCCCCGTAATCGGACTCGATCGCAAGCAATGGAATCTTCTCCTTCTTCAGGGCCTTCTGCACCCGGAGACGTTCGATATTGTACGCGTGGCAGAACTGCAGGGTGTAATACACCACGCCCCGGACATCATACTGTTTCGCGAGATCCACGATACGGGCGACCCGCTGGTCATTGGGGGTCATGCATGCGCAGGGGATCTCCAGGTACCGCTCCGCGAGGGCCTTCCAGGGGTCTGCATCCTCGTCAACGAGGTCCCAGAACGACCTCGTTCCGGTGCAGCTCTCTTCAACCACGATTACCCCGCCCTTCTGTTCGATAATGTCCGCAACTTTCGTATTCCCTGCCGCCATCGGGCACCCCGAGATCATGATCCTCGGCCCGGTCCGGGTGTCCGGTGTGGCGTGCTTCATCTCGTCGCAGAGCCGGCTGACACCCTGCCTGAACTGATCGGGAGAGAGAAAGAACTGTTTCTGCATCACCCGGAGGACTTCGGACCCCCTGATCGGGGGCGGGTCCCGCCTCCTCAGCTCGAAGAGCCGGTGGAGGAGCCGCCTTGTCTCATTGGCCGACCCGATTTCGCGCTTCAGAGCATCGTTGCTCACGACGTTTCCCGTCAGGCGCTCCATGAACTTCCCGAACTTCCGGAGCTCTGAGAGGAAGTAGTCCAGGGCCTCAGGGCTCCCTGGTTTCTGCGGGAGGTCCAGGACATACGTGGGGAGGTAATCAGGGAGGATCTCGTACATCTTCTTCTTCCCGTCGCATGTCGCTTCTGCAACCACCACGTCGACCAGGGGGACATGGGAGCACGCCAGGTTTCCCCCGCAGTATGCGTCGACCACCGCCCCGAACGAGGATTTGATCAGCGGGCATATGTTTCTTGGAAGCGATTGCTCTGCCACGGAGATCGTATCGGCTTTGCCGCCACAGAGCACGATCCGGTCAGCACCCGCAGCAAAGATGATCTCATCCGGAACATAGAGGCAGAAGGTCCCCACGATTTTTATTCCCTTTCCTCTCTCTTCTTTCAGCTGGGCGATACGGAGCTCGTATGAGTCCTGAAAAAAGTCGAGGCTCTGAAGAGAGGATGGCATGGAGTTCTATTATTCATTTTTATTCTGGCTCTATTCAAATGTGCCGTACCCACGAACTCCCCGAGACCGGCAACTGAAGCCGATACCACCCGAAGGCTAACCCTTTTTTATTCTCCCCTCCAACGTATGAGTGAGATTGATGGGCCTCCCTCAATCATGGTCAGAAGTTGGGGAAAATAGGAAAGAATCAATCCTGGTGTCCGAATGCACGAGTACAGCATCGCCTACGACATCTATACAACCGCGAGGCGTGCTGCACTGGAGAACAAAGCGAACCTGGTGAAGAGGATCCACGTGGATATCGGCGAGATGGCGCTCGTCAACCCCGAGCAGGTCGAGTTCCTTTTTTTGGCGATCAGCGAGGACGACCCCCTCTTCAAGGGGGCTACTCTCGACTGCCGGCCGGTGGTCCCGAAGGCCCGCTGCGTCTGCGGGTACGAGGGGGACGAGGTCTTCGTCTGCCCGACGTGCGGGGCGATGCCGGAGCTCACGCAGGGCCGGGAGATCGTGGTCACCTCCCTCGAGATAGACGTGGACGGGGCATGAAGGTGAACCTTGCCCACGGGGCCGGCGGGGAGACGATGGGGGAGCTCCTGAGGACCCTCACGAACGTGAAGAACCGGAACGCCGGCGGGATCGGCCTCGAGTCCCTGGATGACGGCGCGGTGATCCCCGTCGGGGACAAGAACGTCGTCTTCACCACCGACTCCCATGTGGTCAGGCCCATCTTCTTCCCGGGCGGGGACATCGGAAGGATCGCCATCTGTGGCACGGTGAACGACCTCGCGGTCATGGGCGGCCGGCCCCTCGCCCTCTCCTGCGGGATGATCATCGAGGAGGGCTTCGAGATCATCGACCTGGAGCGGATCGTCAGGTCCATGGATGAAGCCCTCACCGAGTCGGGTGCCCACCTGGTCACAGGTGACACCAAGGTCGTGGAACGCGGGGCTCTCGATAAGATCGCCATTAACACCGCAGGGATCGGTATCGCCGAGAAGGTTGTCAGGGACAACGGCTTCCGGCCCGGCGACCGGATTATCGTTACCGGGACTCTGGGCGACCACGGGCTCGCCGTCCTCACCCACAGGGAGGGGTTCGAATTCGGGGAGCAGATCCGCTCGGACGTTGCCCCGGTCTGGGGGCTCGTTGAGCTCGCCCTTGCGGCGGGGGACGTCCATGCCATGAAGGACCCGACCCGTGGAGGGTTCGCCCATGCCATCAACGACATGGCGAGGAAGAGCCGGACAGGGGTTATCATAGAAGAGGACGCCCTCCCTGTAAGGAGGTCGGTCCGGAGCGCCTCCGAGATGCTCGGGATCGATCCCCTAGAGGTGGCGAACGAGGGGAAGATCGTGATGGCGGTAGCCCCCGGCGACGCAGAGTCCGTCCTCTCGGCCCTCCGCACCCATAAGTATGGAAAGGAGGCCGCCATCGTGGGGAAGGTGGTGGAAGGGAACCGGGTTATCATGAGAACCAGGATCGGCGGCGAGCGGTTCATCGAGCCACCTCTCGGCGACCCGGTGCCGAGGGTATGCTAGACCTTTTCCTGAAGAACGTCAAGCTCCCTGAAGGGAGAGTTGTTGATATATCTGTGTCCCGGGGCCTGGTGGTCCACGCCGGCGCGGGCGGAAGGGCCGGCAAGACCATCGACTGCTCGGGCCTCCTCGTCCTTCCGGGCGGGGTGGACATGCACGTCCACATGCGGGGAGGGTCCCGCGAATCCCGCAAGGAGGACTGGGGGACCGGTAGCCGGGCTGCCCTTGCAGGCGGGGTGACCCTTGTCGTCGACCAGCCGAACACCGACCCTCCCCTCACCACGGTGGAGGCCTTTCGGGCACGGGTAAAAGAAGCAGAAAGGGACTCCCTCTGCCATTTCGCGGTGAACGCCGGGGCCGTTCCTGGAGCGCCCTTGCAGGACCTCTGGAGGTCCGGGGCGATGGCATTTGGGGAGATCTTCCTCTCCCCCTCAACGGGCATCGGCGGAGTCTCCCCCGATGGGATGAGTGGGCTTCTCGGGGAGATCCATGCTCTGGGGGTGCTTGCCACCATCCATGCAGAGAAGATCCTGGAGACCCGGTCCCCTGACCTCGCTACACATAGTGTGAGCCGGTCACCTGAAGGGGAGGTCAGGGCGGTAGAGGATGTGAAGGGGATGGCTCCGACAGGAATGCGCCTCCACTTCTGCCACCTTTCAACATCTGAGGCCGTTGATGCCACGGTCCCGTATACCTCGGAGGTCACTCCCCACCACCTCCTCCTCTCGCAGATAGATTTCCGGCTGAACGATCCGAGGGGGAAGGTGAACCCTCCTCTCCGTAAAGCTGCTGACCGTGCGAGGCTCTTTGCTTCATGGGACAGGATATCCGTCCTCGCCTCTGACCATGCACCTCATACCTCCAAGGAGAAGTCGCTTGACTTTGCCGCTGCGCCGGCGGGCGTGCCGGGTGTCGAGACCATGATTCCCCTTCTCCTCCCGAAGGTTCTTTCAGGGGAGATCACCCTGGGGCCCCTCATCGCGAAGACATCTGCGAACCCATGTTCCCTCCTGGGGATCCCTGCCCCGGGGTTCTCACCGGGAGACCGTGCTGATTTCGCCCTGTATCCACGTGAGGTAACCACGGTACAGGCCGAGAACCTTCACAGCAGGTGCGGGTGGACGCCGTTCGAGGGGAAGAAGGCGGTATTTCCGGAGACCGTAATACTCGCTGGAAGAATCGTATTCCAGAGCGGCGATTTCTCCAGGGGTGAGAACAGGTGGTTCCCGGGAAGGGGTTATATCCCCTGAGATACAACACCGGATCGTGCCGATATGCCGCGCCCATAGGTCCCCGGGTGAGGATGGGTATATGCCTTCCGTGATCCACGGGACAACCCGGGCGCGCGACAGGCACCGCCCGGCATGAGGCGTTAAACGGGTGAAGAGGGGCAGAATGCCGCTTGTGATCCATGTTTGTTAATGCCGGGCGACACCTTCCTTTTCCAAGAGACCCTGGAGCCCCCATGAACTCCTTTGGTGATGCCGTGACAGAGAGCGGGACAGGGGTGATCCTTGCCATCGAGGTATCGCCTTCGAGCGGCAGGGAGAAGTTTATCTCGGGCTACGATCCCTGGAGGAAGAGTCTCCGCTGCGCTGTCCGGTCCCCTCCGGTTCAGGGGAAGGCAAACCGTGAGGTAGCTGAGTCCATTGCCCGGATCCTGGGAGTCCCGAGCAGCTCGGTGCAGGTCGTCTCGGGCGCCACGCAATCCCGGAAACGGGTGAGGATTGATGGGATCACGAGGGAGGAAGTTCTGGAGAGGCTCGGACAGTTTCTCTGACAAAGTTGCTCGAATGGGAGATCTGCGGTCCCCATGCACATGCCCGGTCCATACATCTGTTTTAAATAATTCCAAAAAATATATAATATTATACCTATGTTCACGCTCTGTTCATCCTGCATGAATCATGGGGGAACCTTCCCTGAGGGGGAGGGTGGTTTAACGTGTACTCATCTGACACTACCAAGTATCTCATTCGTATCAACCTTCACGCAGAGGGGGTGGTCGAGAAATCCGACGTAGTCGGGGCCATCTTCGGCCAGACTGAAGGATTACTCGGCGAAGACCTGGATCTGCGTGATCTCCAGAGGACCGGTCGCGTCGGACGGATCGATGTCCAGATCGCGAGCAAGAAGGGCGAGACCAAGGGAGAGATCCTCATAGCTTCATCTCTCGACCGGGCAGAGACCGCCATCCTTGCGGCATCCCTCGAGACCATCGACCGCGTGGGCCCGTGCGTCGCCCATGTCTCGGTCGAGAAGATCGAGGACATCCGGGTCACGAAGCGGAAGATGATCGTGGACCGGGCGAAGGAGCTCCTCATCGACAGGTTCGACGAGGGGTCCATCGACAGCACCGTGCTCCTCGATGACGTGCGGGATTCCCTCCGGATCGAGAAGGTGAGCGAGATCGGGCCCGACCGGATCCCGGCCGGCCCGAATGTCCTTGACTCGGATGCCATCATCATCGTGGAGGGGCGTGCCGATGTCATCACCCTCCTCAGATACGGCATCAAGAATGCCGTCGCCGTCGAAGGGACCAAGGTCCCGGCCACCATCGTGGACCTCTGCCAGACGAAGACCGCGACCTCGTTCCTGGACGGCGACCGGGGTGGCGAGCTCATCCTCCGGGAGCTCCTCCAGGTGGCGGATATCGATTATGCGGCCTTTGCCCCGCGCGGGAGATCGGTCGAGGATCTCTCCCGGAAAGAGGTGACGAAATCCCTGAGGAACAAGGTGCCCGTCGAGTTCGTCAGGGAGCAGCTCGCCGAGAAGCCTCTCGAGGGAAGGCTCCCGAAGGCGCCAACCCCGGAACCCGCGCAGCCCGTGCGCGAGCGTGAGGGGCCGTCCAGGAAGCGGGAGGCCCCCGTGAGAGGCGGCTACAGCCTGAGGGACCATGTAAACGAGGTCTCCGGCCAGGGCCTGGCCCGGTTCATCTCTCCGGACTTCTCCGTTCTTGCGGAGGTCCGTGCAGGGGATATGGAGAGGGGCCTCTCGGCCGTGAAGGGCGATGTAACGGGGATCGTTGCAGACCAGGTCGTTGACCAGAGGCTCATCGACCAGATCGCCCAGAAGGGGATCGAGTTCATCCTCGCCCGGGACTTCAAAGGCATTATAAAACGCCCTTTACCCTTAAAACTCCTTAAATTTGCCCAGATCTCCTGATTGACCAAATCTTTTTATGATCAAATCCACCATTCTCTTACGCGAGGCCGGACGATGCACAAGGAAGAGCTCATCACCCTTCACCAGATGATGGTGGAGATCAAGGACTTCTTCGAGAAGATCAACCCGGAACTCAAGTTCTCCCAGTACTACGCCCTCAAGATCGATCCCTCCCAGGTCCACCGCTCGAAGATGGAGCACAAGTACGCCATCTTCATCCTCGGGACTGAGCTTGCCAACGCAATGAGGGACGTGGAGTTCGGCGCCTCGGGCAGGATCTCGGCGAGGATGCGGGAGCTCGCCGAGAAGACGTTAAAAGAGATCGAGAACCTGAAGTAAAACCGGCTGGAATTATTCTATTTTTTCAATTACTGCGATTCTTCCCTTTGCGTACTTTCATCTCGCATTGTCTCTGTTAACCTCGTAGCAAGGCTATCGCAATTCGGGGGACGCCGCAGCGGCGGGGGCAAGCGAAGCGCAGCCCCCAGGAGCGTCCGGAAATCGGCTGCAAAGTCAGCCGATGAGCGGGAATCAGTTATCTGCATCTTCCTTTTTCTGGGTGCTCTTAGGGGGCTCACCCGCCCCCCGCCGCACGGGCATCCCCCCCATTTCCGGGTACCTCCTGATCCGGTGGTTCCCCGAATACATGGCCTATCACAATCGGGGATGATGAGGCCCCGGGCTTGAAGCCACCGAACGCGTCCACGTAATGCAGGCAAGCTTCTTCTGATCACGAACCACCCTCCAAAAGTATCTTTTCTCATGAGAGCGGAGGATACGGCTATGCGCTATTACCATGACAGCGATGAGACCCTCAACTATGAGCAGGTCAACCGGGCCGTGGAGGCGGTCTTCCGGGAGCATGCGAGGGGGCATGTCCAGATGCCCCCGAAGGTGTACATCACCTTCGATCACGGGGACTTCAGGACCATGCCCGCCTATGTTCCTTCTCTCGGAATTGCGGGGGTCAAGATCGTGAACGTCCACCCCGATAACCGCGCGGCAGGGCTCCCCACGGTCATGGCCCTCACGGTTATCCTTGACGTGGATACCGGGATCCCGAAAGCCATCATCAATGCGACGCGCCTGACCGATATGCGGACCGGTGCAGCCGGCGCGATCGCAGCGAAATACCTCTCCCCGAAGAAGGAGGTGATCCTCGGGGTCATCGGGAGCGGGAAACAGGCGGAGTCCCAGGTGGAGGCGATCTCGAAGGAGCTCACGATAACCGGGATACGGGTCTGGTCCCGTGAGGAGAAGAATGCCCTCGCCTTCGCCGCCAGGTTCAGGGACTACTCCTGCACCTCTACCTCCATCGAGAAGGCCTGCGATGCCGACGTGGTGGTCACCACGACGCCGTCAAGGAAACCCATCGTGATGCACGAGTGGATTCATGAGGGGACCCATATCAACGCCATCGGGGCGGATGCCCCCGGGAAGGAGGAGCTCGATCCCCTCATCCTGAAGAGGGCGAAGGTCTTTGTGGACGACCGGCCTCAGGCTATCCACTCTGGAGAGATCAACGTCCCCATCACAAAGGGGCTCTTCCATGCCCATGACATCGCCGGGACCCTGGGCGAGGTGGTCGTCGGGGTGAAGGGGAGGAAGAAGCCGGACGAGATAACAGTCTTTGACTCGACCGGGCTCGCGATCCAGGACCTCGCAATAGCAGGGCTCGCGATGGCCGGGGGGAAGTGGGTCGAGCTGCCCTTCCCCTGACGTCAGTCTTCTTTCCGGAGCGGCCTCGAGTGCTTGCGCCAGATCTCGTCCCTGTACACGGGGCCGCTGTTGTATGTGCAGAATGGGATGATCCTTCCTTCGGGAGTGGCATAGTGGATGCAGCACCGCTGGACCCGGGAGAGGTCATAGTTGTACCGGTCCATGAAGTGCATGGTGCCGATGAAGAGCGAGTTCCAGTGGAAGTCCCGCAGGGCGTCGAAGTTCTGGAAGAGGAGGGCGCCTGCGAGGACCTTCCAGATCTTGGGAAACCCCGCGTTGTCCGCCTTCTTCACCGAGTTCCGGAGGTTGTTGACACCCTCGAGGAGGGTCAGGTACTTGTTGATCTGCCCGCCCTTCTTCAGGTTCTCGGTCATCTTTTTCACGGCCGAGAAGAACTTGTCGACGTCCACCATCCTGTTGATGGGGACCATACCTTTGTCTGTGACAAACACGTAGGTGGCGGCACCGCAGTGCTGGTGGGCGGTGAATCGGATCTGGGGCTTACCGGTGTATGCCTCGACAAGGTCCGAGATGGGCACCACGCAGGGGACCGGATAAAAGTCGTCCTTCCGGATCACGCCCGTGGTCTGTGACTCGATGCACTCCAGGAGCTCGGGGATGGTGATCCGGGCCTTCCTGACGTCGTCGTCGCTCGCAGCGCCGGTGAAGGCCACGGGCTGGAAGTTCACCCCCCGCACCACGGAGATATGGTCTGCCGCGAACCGGATGATCTCCCCCACCTGGTGATCATTTCGTCCCTTGATGATGGTGGGGACGAGGACCACCCCGAGGTGGACCGAGTCAAGCACCTTCACTGCTTTCCGGTGCTTCTCGATCTGGGGGTCGGTCTCCTTTGTCACCCCGTCGAAGTGCAGGTAGACGGTGGAGAGCCCGGCCTCCTTGAGGGACTTCGCGTACCCGGGGTCCCGGGCGATCTTCACACCGTTTGTTGCGATCTGGACCAGGTTGAACCCGAGTTCTTTCGCCTTCCGGATGATATCCAGGAGATCCTCCCGGAGGGTGGGTTCACCGCCGGAGAACTGGACCGCGGGGGTGGGGACGGGCTTCTCATTCCGAAGGAGGGTGAGCATCTCCACGATCTGGTCAAAACTGGGTTCATAAACATATCCGCAGGCCCTGGCATTCACGAAACAGAAGTCGCAGTTCAGGTTGCAGCGGTTCGTGAGGTCGATGTTCGCAAGAAGGGTCCCCGAACGGTGGTTCGTGCAGACGCCGCAGTACCGGGGGCAGCCGTCCTTGGGGGCGATATTCTGGGGGTTCTCGAGGCCCGATCCGACCGATTCGAACTCGTCGAACCGCCGGTAGAGCGCGGCATCCGACCAGTAGAGATCCCGGAAATGCCCGTCCTCCGGGCAGGTCCGCTCGAAGAAGACCTTTCCATCCTCCTCGACGATCTCCGCGGCGATGGTCTTACCGCAGACAGGGCAGAGAGTCCGTGTCGTCTTGAGAAGCATCAGGTAAAGCTCCAGGGAACCCCGAAGTATTGTCTTTTTCGATACCTTAATCTTTTTTGCGACGCTCTATACTAAACTGTTGGCTGACATACTTAATATCGACTCCTGGTTCTTCGCCCTCGTTTCCGCGCTCTGGATCATGCTTCCGGCCTATGTGCCGAATCCGGCCGCGGTGATCTTCGGCGGGGGACCTCCCATCGACGGGGGCGCAAGCTGGAGCGACGGGCGCAGGCTCTTCGGCGACGGGAAGACCGTCAGGGGTTTCATCCTGGGGGTCCTTGCAGGGGTCGCTGTCGGAGGGGTTGAGCTCTGGGTGCAGACGCTCGCCGGCTGGAACCTCAACTGGTACTTCCTTCCCGTCCATACCGTCCTCACCGTCATCACATTCGCCGCGGGAGCCCTTCTCGGGGATCTCGCAAAGAGCTTTGTCAAGCGCAGGATCGGGAAGGGGCAGGGGGACCCGTGGCCGGTTGCTGACCAGTACGACCTGGTCGCCGGGGCCTTTCTCCTCACGGCCCTCCTCGCACCCTGGTGGCTCCTCCAGAATATCACCCTCCCCGTCCTCATCTGGATCCTGGTGCTCACGCCCGTTCTTCACCGGGTCACGAATATCGCGGGGCACCGTATGGGGGTGAAGCGGGTCCCATGGTGAAGATCCTCGCGAGCCTCCTCGCGGTACACGGGGCGGTCCGGCGCGGGGATTTCCTCCTCGCCTCCGGCATCCGGTCGAATGTATACGTCGATATAAAGTCTGCCCTGACCGATCCCGGGGTACTCTCGGCCATCGCCCTCGAGATCGCCGGGCGGTGCAGCTTCGAGACGGTGGCCGGGGTCGCCGTCGGTGGAATTCCCATCGCGGTCGCGGTGTCCCTCGCGGCGGGGAAGCCCTATGCCATCGTGAGAAGGGAGGAGAAGGGGCATGGGACCGGGGGCAGGATCATCGGCGAGGTGGCAGGGCTCCCGACGCTCCTCGTGGAGGACGTCACCACCTCCGGCGGCTCGGTCCTCTCGGCGGTGAGAATCCTCAGGGAGGCCGGGGCGAAGGTGGAGACGGTGATCACGATCGTGGACAGGGAGGAGGGGGCGGCGGGATCCCTTGCAGCCGAGGGAGTGAACCTCATCGCCCTCGTCACGTTAAAAGAGCTCCTGGGCGAGGACTAACCTTTTAAAAAGCGAGGACGATACGATGGTGATGAAGATCCTCCTGGTCGGAAGCGGGGGAAGGGAGCATGCCATGGCAGAGGCGATCACCCGGGAGGGGGAGGTCTCCCTCTACGCCTTTATGGCCAGGAAGAACCCTGGCATCGCCCGGGTGGCAAAGGGCATCCTCCTCGGGAGAGAGACCGACGCGAAGAAGGTCCGGGACTTCGCGGTCAAGGAAGGGGTGGACTATGCCATCGTCGGCCCTGAAGCACCCCTGGAGGCCGGGATCGTCGATCTCCTGGAGGAGTCAGGGATACCGTGTGCCGGCCCGACCCGGGCTGCAGCACGCCTGGAGACCGACAAGGCCTTCTGCCGGGACATGATGGCAGCCCATGGCATAGCCGGGTGCCCGAGATACCGGGTCTTCCACGATACCGGTGAGGCGGTTGCCTTTATCGAGGAATCCGACGGGGACCTCGCGGTGAAGCCCATCGGTCTCACGGGAGGGAAAGGGGTCAGGGTCATGGGAGAGCAGGTCGACCGGAATGGGGCGATCGCGTACGTGAGATCCCTCTCGGGGAACGTCGTGCTGGAAGAGCGGCTCATCGGCGAGGAGTTCACCCTCCAGGCCTTTGTGGACGGTTCCCACCTGGTCCCCGCCCCCCTTGTCCAGGACCATAAACGGGCCTTTGAGGGGGATACCGGCCCGAATACCGGGGGGATGGGCTCCTACTCCATGCCCGATCACCGCCTGCCTTTCGTCTCGGAGGAGGACTACCAGAAGGCCCTCCGGATCATGGAAGATGCGATCCGTGCCCTAGCGAGGGACGGCTTCCCCTACCGGGGGATCCTCTACGGCCAGTTCATGAACACGAGGGAGGGCCCCCGGGTGGTGGAGTTCAATGCCCGGTTCGGGGACCCCGAGGCGATGAACGTCCTCCCGATCATGACGACAAGCCTCGCGGACGTGGTCTGCAGTATCGTCGAGGGCACACTCTCCGGGGCGAAGGCCGGGTTCGGGAAGAAGGCGACGGTGTGCAAGTATGTGGTCCCCGAGGGCTATCCCGAGAGGCCCCGGAGCGGCGAATCCATCGCCGTGGGCGATACTGGCATGGCGCGACTCTATTACGCAAACGTCGAGGAGCGGGACGGGTCGCTTGCAACCCAGACCTCCCGAACCCTCGCTTTCGTCGGCATCGCCGATACCCTTGAGCTGGCGGAGGGGATGGCAGAGGGTGCCGCCGCCTCGGTGAAGGGCCGGGTGTACCACCGCCGGGACATCGGCACCCGGGAACTCCTTGCAAGACGCTCTGCCCACATGGAGGCCATCCGATGAGAAGAGACTTTATCTCGGTGCTGGATGCCGATCCCCATGACCTCACCCTCCTCCTCGACAGTGCGGCCCGGATGAAACGGGCGAGGGGAGAGGCAGGCGATCGCCGCATCCTTGCAGGAAAATGCCTCGCCATGGTCTTTGAGAAGGCCTCGACCCGGACGCGGGTCTCCTTCGAGGTCGGGATGGAGGAGCTCGGCGGGCATGCCATCTTCCTCAACCCGAATGACCTGCAGCTTGGACGCGGCGAGGAGATCCGGGACACGGCGAGAGTGCTGTCACGGTACGCGGCCGCCGTCATGATCCGTGCCTTCAAACACGGGACCATTGAGGAGTTCGCCCGGTACTCCACGATCCCTGTGATCAACGGCCTCTCGGACCGGGAGCACCCCTGCCAGACCCTTGGCGACCTCCTCACCCTCCGGGAGCACTTCGGCTCCACAGACGGTCTCTCGGTGGCCTGGATCGGGGATGGGAACAACGTCTGCCACTCCCTCATCCTCGCGGCGGCCATGGCAGGGGTGGATCTCGCCGTTGCCTCACCGGCGCGTTACCGGCCGGATCGTGGGATCGTCGAGGCTGCACGGGCTGCGGGGGCGAAGATCCGGGTGATCGGCGATCCCCGGGAAGCCGCACGCGATGCCGATGCCCTCTACACCGACGTCTGGGTCTCCATGGGGGAGGAGGCAGAGCGGGCGGAGCGGCTCGCGGCCTTCCGGGGCTACACCATCGATGCGAGCCTCCTCTCCCTCGCCTCTCCCGATGCCATCGTGCTCCACTGCCTCCCCGCCCACCGGGGGGAGGAGATCACCGACGAGGTCCTGGAAGGACCCCAGAGCATCGTCTGGGACCAGGCAGAGAACCGGCTCCATACCGAGAAGGCCCTCCTCGCAACCCTCCTCGGTTAGGGGATCCTATTTCTCCGTCCCCTTTTCCGAGCCCTTCTCCGGGCGCGGCATGAACCCCCCGGCATCGATGAACTTTGTGAGCTCCGCCTTCATGTACTTCTCCACCTCCTCCACGACCCCGCGCTTCCCCCGGAAGGCGAGGATCTCCCGCTCGGTCCCGTCCATGTTCGCGAAGTGGAGGGGCATCTTCCGCTCCACGATCTGGACATCGAACTTCTTCATGATATCGATGATGATGGTCTTCGGCATCCCGGGCGGGATGATCACGTCGAACAGCTCCTCTTCTGCCATGGCAAACCTCAACCGTTATTTTCCTATCTTCATCCTTCTCTTCATAATACATGGCCCTCCCCGGACGCCGCCGAGGGGATTCCTCGGCTTCCCCAGGGAGCACATGCACCGGCCCATGAGGGCCGCCCCCCGGCCGAGGCCGTCATCGACGAAGACCAGGTGGTCGATGGGATCGTCGTAGATCCCCCTCTCGGTTATCCCGTCGACGATCAGGTATGGTTTATTCCCCGAGATGGCGGCACGCCCGGTGAACCCGATGGATGAGTTGGGCGGGACCAGGTTCTCGTGCACGGCGGTGTCAACGAGCCGGAGGGCCATCTCTGCACAGACCCGGTCCACCACCTCATTTATCGTGGAGAGCCCGTGATTCTCGTAGATCTCGGCCCCGATCTCAACGAGCTTCGGGATGTCGCTCCCGTTCTCCCCGCAGTCGCACCCGATGAGGGCAACCCCGGACTTCGCCGCGACATCGGCATAGACCGGCACCCTCCCGAAGCGCCTCCGGTCCGGGGGAACCATCCGGATGTCGACATGCCTGCGGGACCGCTCCACGTAGTCCTCGACAACCGAGGACTCCCTGACCCGGAATATCCCGGTGGAGGAGGCCTCGCCAAAGACGTCCAGGGCGCAGCCCGTCCTCGGGTCGACGAGGCCGGTCCCCCGCACCAGGGCATCAGGGATGGCACCCGCGAGGCCACAGAAGTTCCCGATCGTCTTCGCGAAGGGGTTCTCAGCATCCCGGGGGACATCGCTCGTGATCCTCCCGTCGAGGGTGGTCCCGAAGTCGATGGTGATGCAGGGGTTCCTGAAGTCTACCGGCGTCCACTTTGCCCCCTCCTTGATCCCGGCCATGGCGAGCTCCCCCTCCATCTCGTTTGCCACCATTTCCACCCCCGTGGACCCGAGAGGCGGCAGCACTCCGGCAACCGCCCCGACAAAGACCACCTTGTCGGTGAAGCTGAACGGCTGGAGCTTGGGGGAGAGGTTCTCCTTCGCCATCGGGGGTGTCATCTTCCGGGGGGGGACACCGGCGATCAGGCAGCCGTTTGCAAGGGCGATGACGAAATCCCCCACCTGGTCGGGGGACTCCATCTCCGCCACGACGCCCGTCGACCTGACCACGAAGTCGAGGTCGCAGCTGATGTCCAGGTGGACCTCCCGATGGCACTCGATGATGATGTCCCGGACGAGCTCGGTCACCGACTGGCGGGTGATCTGGGTCCCGTCAATGGTCTCGCCGAAGATCTCCTCTCCGGGCTTCGGCTTCCGTATGTCCCTGCTCATCCGCACCGTCTTGTTGATGATATAGGCGAAGCCCGTTTCGAGGTTCGTTCCCGTGAGGATGCACTTGGTCGTGGTATTCCCCATCTCCACCGAGGCGCAGATGAAGTAGGGCTTGACCCGGTACTCGGGGATGTTCATCCCTGCCCCGTGGGCGATGGAGGGGGGGCGGGGACTCTCGACAATATGGGGTTTGGGCTTGAGGAAACGGTCCAAAAAACGGGCAGGCATCGGTGTAAAAACTCTTCTTCCCGATTGTGTTAAGGTTTTCTATACAGCCGGTGGTGAGATTCGAACGAAGGGTGGGACGGGGAACACTCCAGATGCACCAGTCCTGGAACTTGAAAGGCGATCCCTGTCCGCGGGGGCGGGATGGGATCAGCTGCTCGCCCGGTCGTCGTCCTTCCCATTCTTCGCCGGGACCTTCAGGATGGCATATCCGGATCCGATCACGACGAGGGCCATTCCGAGCCCGATGACCACCGGGTCGAGCCTGGTGAGAAGGGCCACCGATGCGGCCACTCCTGCGACAGGGAGGAGGGGGATTCCCCGGAGGGAGCCCGGCACCCTGAAGGGGCGATGGACGCAGGGATGCCTGATCCTGAGGAGGATCACCGAGGCATTGATCACCAAGAAGGTGAGGAAGAGGGTGAAGTTCGTGAGTTCGGCTGCAAAGCCGATGTCCCCGAAGAGGGTGAAGATGCAGGCACCTGCCCCGATGACGAGGGTGGCCCAGACGGGTGTTCCCTGTGTCTCGTGCACGTACCCGAGGATGGCGGGGAGGTGCCCTGCATCCGCCATCCCATAGCTGATCCTCGAGGAGGCAAGGAGCATAAGGAGGACCGTGTTCGCCGTGGCGAAGAGGGCTATCGCCGAGAGGAGGAGGGATGCGCCGCCCCCGAGGGCCCGGCCCGCGACGGCGGCAAAGGGGGCTTCCGAGGCGGCCAGGGCCTCCCAGCCGATCACCGAGACCGCTGAGATCGAGACGAGAATGTAGAGGACGATGGAGACGGCCATCGCCGCAAGGAGGCCCCTTGGGATGTTCCTCTCCGGTTCCCTTGTCTCCTCGGCGAGCTTCACCACGCCCTCGAACCCGATGTACGCGAAGAAGACGAGGGATGCGGCGGTGAGAACCCCTGACAGGCCAAGAGGCATCTCCAGGTAATCCACCCTGCCATAGGAGGGGATCCCGATGAGGATGATGAGGACGAGCCCCGCCACCTCAATGAGGGTGAAGAGGATGGCAAAGAGGGCCGATAGCTTGATTCCCCTCGTGAGAAGGAGGGTGAGGCCGATGATGAGGCCTAGAGAGAGGACCGCACGGTCGATCCCCGAGAGGGCCGAGGCATAGCCCGCGAAACCAAGGGCGACCGTGGAGGCCCCGATGACCCCCGAGAGGATGATGAGCCAGCCGATGACAAAAGCCGGCCGCCTCCCAAGGGAGCCTTTCACGTACTCGTACTCGGCCCCTGCCCTGGGGAACATGGCGGAGAGCTCGGCGTACGAGAGGCCCGTAAAGATCGCGATCGCGGCAGAGATGGCAAAGGAGAGCCAGAGGGCATTCCCCGCGAGGCCGGCCCCTCTCCCGATGAGGGCGTAGATCCCCGCCCCGATGATGATCCCGATCCCCGAGAGGGTCACCTCGAAGAGCCCGAGTTCACGTTTGAGGGGTATCTTCGCACCCATGGCCGACCACTCCCACCGGGGAGCCTCTCCCGCCCTTCGGAGATGAGGGGATCTTCCCGTCCGGAGGCTTCGGATTCAGACGAACCTAGGTCTCACCGAGAGGAGGCGGGAGGTGTAGAGGGGCCGGAAGGGCTTTCCGGCTGTCTCTTCCCTGACTGCGGCAATGAGGGCCGCCTCCTTCATCTTCTCGCGGTGGAGCTTCTCGGGTGTAGAGAGGCGCCGGATGGTGACGGTGAGATCCCCGCTCGTGATCTCCTGGTCCCCGATCACAACAATATAGGGCACCCACTCCATCCCGGCCGCCCGGACCTTCTTGTTCATGCTCTCCTCACGGTCGTCCATGTCGGCCCTGATCCCCTGCTCGTTCAGTCGTGTGCAGAGGGCTTTTGCCGAGTCCTGGTGGCGATCCGCGACAGGGATGACCCGGACCTGGGTTGCCGAGAGCCAGGTCGGGAACTGGGGGACCTCCTCGCCTGCCATAGTCTCAAGCATGGCGCAGATGACCCGCTCCACCGAGCCGGTGGGTGAACAATGGAGGATCGGCGGATGGACCTCCTTTCCATCCAAATGGTACCGGATCCCGAACCGGGTGGAGGACTCGACATCGATCTGGACCGTCGGGTTCTCGATGGGCCGCCCCTGGGCGTCGATGGCCGCGAGGTCGATCTTCGCCACCCAGTAGTGGACCCGCTCGGAGAGGATCTCGATCAGGCAGGGCTCGCCGATGATGCCAACGACCTTCTTCACCCACCCCTCGTGCTCCTGGTAGAAGTCCCGGGTGCACCTGAAGGCCGAGTAATACCTCACCGCGAGGTCGGTCCCGCTCTTCTGTCCCATCACGAGCTGCTCCTCGAAGCAGCGGAGGGCCTCGTCCATGTCGGTGCAGAGGGTGTGCATGTCGGGCATGGTGAATGCCCGGAGGCGCTTTAACCCGATGACCTCCCCCTTCTGTTCGTGCCGGAAGGAGTAGGTGGAGAGCTCGTACATCTTCATCGGGAGGGTGTTCGGTGAGATGTGCATCCCGCTCATGAAGGAGAACATGCCGAAGCAGGCGGCGAACCGGAGCATCATGGACCGGTTGCCGCTCCTGAACCGGTACTGCCGCTCCCCGAACTTGGCGGCATGCTCGCAGATGGCCTTGTTGTCCAGGTCGTACATAACCGGCGTCTCGACGGGCATGGCGCCGTAGGGGAGGACCAGGGAGAGGACGTAATCGGCGATGAGATCGCGAAGGAGCTTCCCTTTCGGCATCCACCTCAGGTGCCCGACGTCGCTTGCGGGCTCGTAATCGACGAGCTCCTTGGAGCGCATCAGTTCCACGTGGGGGGGCTCGCCGGCCGCAGCGACAGGGACCCCGAGCTCCTTCTTCACCAGGCACCCGAAGGGGGAGTCGTCCATGAACTCCTGGACATCCTTGCGCTTCCCCTCGGGGGTTAGGACGAACCACTCGTGCTCAACCGTCTTCTTCTCGGGGGCCGCTTCCTCCCTCTCGCCGCCGGGGACGATGGAACGGGAGAGCTCGGAGAGGGGGTGGCCCTTGCAGGTGAGGGTGAAGGCCTTGTACCACCCGAAGGGGGCCCTCTTCACCTCGAGGCCCAGCCCCGCCAGGCCCTCGCGGAGTGCTTCGAGGGCCCCGACCGCAGCGGCCGGCGTGGCGAGGTCGCTCGCGAGGTGGGCGTAGGGATAGACCATGACCCTTGCCACGTCGAGCTGGGACGCGGTCTTCGCGATATCCGCGATCGCCCGTGCCACCACGTCCCCCATGTCATCCTCGTCGGCCGCTTCAACGGCACAGAAGGCGACGAGGGCCTCGTCCATGGAGTCCTTGAGGATCTCCCTGTCCTCGGCCATGGAGGTGGGTTTCTTTGCCTCGTAATCGATGTGATCGGAATGGATGAGGAGAAGGCGCATCTTCTGGCTCCCTTTTCACTGGAATGCTACCAGTGTTCGCGCTGCCGGCTTATATATCACCCCTTCGGGTTCCATGGAACCGAATGAGTGTCGGCTGGGGCCGGGTCACTCCTTCGAGTTCCCGCGGAACCTGAAGAGTGACGGCGGAGCCGGTCACCGCTTCGGGTTCTCGTGGTACCGGGAGAGGGTCGCCTGGTGCTGGTGGAGGTACTTGGCAGCCTTCCTGATATTGTAAGGCTCCTCGGCATGTTCGGTGGTGTAGAATACGAGCTGTCCGATTGGCATCGCGGCGTACACGCGGACCGGCCGCTGGTTCACGTTGCACATCTCAAGGGTGATGGTCCCCGAGAAGCCCGCGTCGATCCACCCCCCGGTCTGGTGGAGCTCAATCCCGAGGCGGGCGATGGAGGACTTCCCCTCGATGGAGGCGACAATATCGTCGGGGAGTGTGATCTCCTCCAGGGTCTCTGCGAGGATGAAGCGGCCCGGCCCGATGACGAAGGACTCCGCATGGATCTCACCCACCCTCGCGGTGATGCTCTTCCGGTCGTACGGGTCGATGACCTCGTCTCCTTCCTCGTACCAGACGAAGTGGTCCCCGAGGCGGATGTCCAGGGAGTTGGGCTGGACGAACTTCTGATCGTACGGTTTCACACCGATGTGGCCTGATGATATGGCCTCGCGGATCTGCCAGTCGACGAGAATCACGAGGGATCGACCCCCCCTCTATATGGTCTGAAATGGGATGAGCACGGCATTCCACATACTTGTGCACCAGATACTTCTTAAGGTTCACACAAGAGCGAGAAACGTCATTCCATTCCCCTAATCCTCGTCATGGTGTGCTCTTGGGGGAGGGAGGTTTCGTAAAAAACCGACCTCGAGCGACGAAGTTGCGAGGCTACGCCACCCCGCCGCACGGGCATCCCCCGGAGTATGGGGTTTGTGCACGAGGTTTTCGAGATCCCACTAGGAACTGCCAGGCTCCCGGACAGGCCTATCCCCACGCGGGGGACGCCGCAGCGGCGGGGGCGAGCAGAGCGAGTCCCCCAGGAGCGTTGTGGAATCCTTAAGATCCTCTTCTAAAGGAATAAAAAAATATTTACTCCTCCACCCCCTTCTTCTCCTCCGGATTCTCCTCCTCCATATGCCACTCCGCCCTTCTGAGTATCCCGTGAATGGTGGAGACCTCCCGGGTGGTGAGGCGCGTCCTCCCCAGGATCCTCCTGGCCATGAGGAGGGTATTCCTCCGCTTGAAATCGGGGTGATCGATCCGGTCCAGGAACGTATCGAGGTGCTCGTAGAGGCGTTCCATCTCCTCGCGTTCCGCGAGCTGGTAGAGCCCACGGGGAAGATCCGCGAGTTCGTAGCAGACGATCCCCACGGCATGGGAGATATTCAGGATAGGATAGTCAGGAGATGCGGGGATGGTGCAGATGAGGTCACACCTCCTGACTTCCTCGTTGGAGAGCCCCCTGTTCTCCCGGCCGAAGAGGATGGCAACCCTGCCATCGACAGTCCGGATCTGTTCCCTGATCTCCCTGGGGGAGTAGTAGGGCATCCGCGTTGATCGGCATACGGACTTGGAGTACGCGCCGGTAGCTGCGACGATGAGCTGGTATTCGGAGAACACCTCCTCCATGGTCAGGTTTCGCGCATTCTCCAGCACGTCCGAGGCATGCATGGCGCATGCCAGGGCAAGGTCTCCCAGAGGACAGGGGTCCACGAGGACGAGGTCGGAGAACCCGAAGTTCTTCATCACCCGGGCGGCGAAGCCCACGTTTCCCTCGTGGAGGGGCTCGACGAGGACGATTGCGATCTCGGGCATCAGGATGCCGCCGGCAGGTTACTGGACGGCGTCCACGGTCTCTTTCAGCACGCCGATCCCGCGATCGTACACCGCGTTTCCCACGACGATAGTATCGGCGTACTGCGCCATCTCGGCGGCCCGTTTCCCCGAGTCGATCCCGCCGCCGTAGTAGAGGATGGCGTCCTGGAGGGCCTCCGAGCAGGCCTTCACCACCGAGGGGTTGCCATACATGCCGCTGTACTCGATGTAGATGATGGGGAATCGGAAGTACCGCTCGGCGCAGATGGCATAGGCCGCCACCTCTCTGGGGCCTATCCCGCAGTCCGCACGGGTGACCTTCCCCACCGCGGAGTCCGGGTTGAGGACGATGTACGCCTCGGGGACGACCTTCTCCCACCGCACCTGCTGCTTCATCACCCAGTCATGGTGCTTCCCGACGATCCATTGCGTATCCCTGCTGTTCAGCACCGAGGGGACGAAGAGGAGGTCGATCCCCTCGAACCGGACCGCCTCCGGACCCGCCGGCTCGACGACAAGGGGGAGGCCGTGGTCCTTCACCGTCGAGAGAAGCCGGCTCAGGTTCTCCTGGGTGACGTTCAGGGTACCAGAGAGCATGAGAGCATCTGTGCCACTCTTCACGACCCCTTCCACCAGTTCGGGGGTGAAGGGCCGGTCGGGGTCGAGCTTGGTCACATGGACCCAGGATCTCCAGGGAGGCTGCATGCTTCTTCAGTAGGTTCTCCTGGGGAGGGTTATCTCTTTCCTTTCTTCGCGAAGTGGCCCACGAACCGGCGGATGTCCCCGGCGGGGATACCGGTCTTCTTTGCGAGCTGGTCCGGGTCGGCGACAGAGAGGCTGTCGCGGTCAAGTATCCCGGCGCGGTGGAGCTTCTCAAGGGTCGCCTCCCCGAGACCCGGGAGGGCCATGAGCTCCTGCCGCCCCTTCTCGACCCGGGCCCTCTGGACCTTCTCCGGCACCCGTGCACCCATGGCCTCGCAGACCTGGGTCACGTGCCGGTACACCGTCTCCAGGGACAGGCCGGTTTTATCTGCGAGAAAGACGGGGTGGAGGAAGCAGAAGTCCTCGGGCCGTGCGAACCCGGCCTCCTGGTACCGCTTCAGGCTCGCGGCGGGGATCCCGGCATCACGGAGGATCCGGGTGTCCATGGTGGACCGGGCCTCGGTGAGGAGGGCTGCCGATTCCTTTGGCCCGATACCGGCCTTCTCCAGGGTCGCGGCATCAGCCCGGGAGATGGAGGGGAGGTCCTCTACCCCCAGCTCTGCCAGGCGCTTCATCAGCTCTGCCCGGCTCCGGCCCTTCCTGGGCGGGAGGTGGGCTCTCAAGAACCTGCGGAGCTCGGATCTCCTGCGGAGGAGGGCAAGGGCATCCCCTGCCCCTGCAAGGAGACGCTGCGCGTCCTGAACGGGAACCCCCAGGATACCGGCAAGGCTCTCCGGCTCCCGTTCGGCTAATTCGAATACCGTGTAGATGTGGTGGTCCCGGAGCCGCTTCATGATCTCCGGGGTTATCGACCGTATGAGGCCCATGGACTCCTCGCTCGCCTTGATGTGGGAGCAGAAGGGGCAGCCGATGTCCCACGGCCGGGCTCCCTTCCTGATAAGGCGGATGTGCCTCAGGTTATGGTCCGGGCAGCATGTCTCGGTTTTTATTGCCTTCCCCCACTGTGCTGAAGGGAGGTTGATGTTAAATGTGCATTCGGGATAGCGGCTGCACCCGATGAACTGGCTCTGGCCGCCGGTCCGGATCCTGAGGTCAGCACCGCAGGCCGGGCAGGGCCCGATGACCCTCTCCTCGTCGGCCCGTTCCATGATCTCCCTCCCGATCTCCTCCCCGTGGACCTCCAGCGCGTCGAAGACCTTATGGAGCATCTCCCTGGACTCGCCGATGACGAAGTCCCGGGTCCGGTTCCGGACCTTGATCTCCTGCATATCGGCCTCGAGGGTCCGGGTCATCTCGGGCTTGGTGATGGCATCGGCATGGTCCTCGAGGGACTCGATGACCCCCCTCCCAACGGGGGTGGGCCTGAGCGGGTTCCCCTCCACATAGCGCCGCCCCATGAGCTTTGCGATCACCTCGTGCCGGGTGCTCTTCGTCCCGAGGCCGAGCTCCTCCATCCGCTGGATGAGCTTCGACTGGGTGTAGCGGGACGGGGGCTGGGTCTCCTTCTCCTGGAGGAGCACCTCGTTCACGGGCAGGCGGTCTCCCACCGTAAGCGGAGGGAGGACGTGGTCCTCGGCTTCCTGGTAGGTGTAGACCTTCCGCCAGCCGGGGCTGACGAGCCGCGCGCCGTTCGCCACGTAGGGTTCACCGCCTGCCTCAAGGGTGCACCGCACGGTCTTCCAGACAGCGTCCGGCGAGAGGGTCGCGAGGAACCGCCGGACCACCAGTTCGTAGACCCTCCACCGCTCCTCGCTGAGCAGCTCCCGGGTCGCGGACCCGGTGGGATGGATCGGGGGGTGGTCGGTGGAGACCTTCTTCCCCCGGGTCGGCTCCTTCCGGCGGTTCTCCCTCACCCACGCTGCTTCTCTCCCGAACGGGGATCCCTGGAGCACCGCGAGGATGGACTCGAGGGAGAGGCTCTTCGGGTACACGGTGTTGTCGGTCCTCGGGTAGGAGATGAAACCGTGCATGTAGAGGTCCTCGGCGATACGCATCGCGTTCGACGCCGAGTACCCGAGCCTCCCGGCGGCCACGATGAACCCGGTGGTGTCGAAGGGGGCAGGGGGCCGGTCCACCTTCTCCCCCTCCTTCACATCGAGGACGACGAGGGGCGGGCGTGTCCTGTCCCGTGCGGCCTCCGCCGCTTCCTCGTCTGTGAACCTTGCCGTCGTATGCCGGGCAGTGAACGCCTCACCTGCCTTCTCGGAAGTCACCTCCAGGGTCCAGTACTTCTCGGGGACGAATGCCTCGATCTCCTTCTCCCTGTCCACGATCATGGCAAGGGTCGGGGACTGGACCCTTCCCACCGAGAGGATGTTCTTGCCCCCGCGGCGTGCGGCGATGGAGATGAACCTTGTCAGGGACGCACCCCAGACGAGGTCGATCACCTGGCGGGCCTCGCCTGCCGCGGCGAGCGCGACGTCGAGCTCCTTCAGGTCAGAGAATGCCCCGTGGATCTCCTGGGGGGTGATGGCAGAGAACCTGGCCCTCTTCACCGGAACCTGGTGGTTCACCTCCCTGATCAGGTCCACGGCCTCCTTGCCGATGAGCTCTCCCTCGGTATCGAAGTCGGTGGCGATGATGACCTCCCGGGCCTTCTTTGCCAGCCGCTGGAGGGTGGCGATGATCTTCTTCTCGGTGGGGATCTTCCGGGTTCCTGCATCGATGAGGGACCGGGGGGTGTGCTCCTCGCTCCTCCAGTCGTCATAGCCAGGGACGAAGTCCACCTCCACCACGTGCCCCTTCAGGCCCACGACCACGGTGTCGTCGAAAGAGTAGGTGGAGATCCCGGTCTCTCTCCTGGTCGCGACCTTCCCCTTCCCTGCGAGGATATGCGCGATCCTCTCCGCCGAGATGTTCTTCTCGGCGACGATCATGTTCACCCCGTCACCCCCGAACCCCCGATGGCCTCCCGGATCATCCGGGCGAGCTCCTTCGGGTCAGCCCTGCCCCGGGTACGCTTCATGGCCTGGCCCACCAGGTAGTTGAGGGCCTCGGGCTTCCCGTTCCTGAAGTCCTGGACCGCCGCAGGGCAGGACTCGACCACCTCGCGGATGACCGGCCCGAAGGCATCCCCGGCAGCCTTCCCGAGGTTCAGCCGGGCGACGATCGTTGCAGGGGTCTCGGGGACCTCGCCCCTGGCACTCTGGTCGAGGATGGCCCTCAGCACCTCTACCCCTCCTTTGTCCGTGATCTCTTTCTTCTTCAGGAGCCGGAGGAGCTCCACGAAGTGACCGGCCGGAACCCGCGCGATCTCCATATCCCGGTAGTACACCTCCCCGAGGAGGGTGTCTGCGACCCAGGTGGCAGCGAGGATCGGATCCCCGCAGACGACCACCTCCTCGAAGAAGTCTGCGAGCTTCAGGTCTCCGCACAGGGTGCGGGCATGAGATGGCGAGACGCCGAAAGAGTCTGCAAAGCGCACCCGCCGTGCAGCGGGGAGCTCGGGGAGCACGATGGCATCGCACCACTCCCTGACCCTGAGGGGCCGGAGATCGGGTTCGGGGAAGTAGCGGTAGTCATGCTCCTCCTCCTTGGATCTTGCAGAGGTCGTGACCCCCCGTGCCTCCAGGAAGTGGCGGGTCTCGCGCTCGACCGAGAGGCCCCGCCGGATAACGTTCCGCTGCCTCGTGATCTCGAAAGTGAGGGCCTTCTCAACACCCTTGTAAGACGAGATGTTCTTCACCTCCACCCGGGATCCCCTCTCCATGGAGATGTTGGCATCCACCCTGAGGCCCCCCTCCCGATCGCCGTCGAACACCCCGAGGTACTCGAGGGTCGTGCGCAGGGTGTTGATGAACCGCCTGGCCTCCTTCGGGGACCGGAGGTCGGGGTCGGTCACGATCTCGATGAGAGGGATGCCGCTCCGGTTGTAATCCACGAGGGAGTACCGTGGACGGTCCCCGCTCCCGACGTGGACGAGCCTGCCCGGGTCCTCTTCCATATGGACCCGGGTGATGCGGATCCTCTTCTCGGTGCCGTTGTCTGCCTCGATCTCCAGGTGCCCGTCCACGGCGAGGGGCCGGTCGTACATGGTGATCTGGAACCCCTTGGGGAGGTCGGGGTAGAAGTAGTTCTTCCGCGCGAACTCGGCCTCCTCGAGGACGGTGCAGTTGAGGGCCTTTGCCACCCTCAGAGCGTATTCGACTGCCTTCCGGTTGAGGCATGGGAGGGTGCCGGGGAGGCCAAGGCAGATGGGGCAGGTGTGGGTGTTCGGGGGATCGTTCCGGTAATCGGTGGAGCAGCCGCAGAAGAGCTTCGTCCTCGTGGTGAGCTGGCAGTGGATCTCGAGCCCGATGATGACCGTCATCGCCCCGCCCCCTGCTCGTAGGCATAAGCCACATCGAGAACCCGCTCGTCTTCGAGTGGCTTCCCCATGATCTGGAGGCCGACGGGGAGGCCGTTCACCTTCCCGCACGGGACCGACACGGCAGGGATGCCCGCGAGATTCGCGGGAACGGTCAGGATGTCGGAGAGGTACATGGAGAGGGGATCGGTCTTCTCCCCGATCCGGAAGGCAACCGTGGGCATAGTGGGCCCTGCGATGACGTCCACATCCCGGAAGATGCGTGCGAAGTCCGCGCTGACGTTCCTCCGCGCAGCCTGGGCCTTTGCATAGTACTTCCCGTAATAGCCTGCCGAGAGGGCGAAGGTCCCGAGGAGGATCCTCCGGCGGACCTCCTCGCCGAACCCCTTTGCCCGGACCTCCCGGAAGGCATCGTGCCAGGGCTTCCGGATATCGTCAGGAGTCCCGTAGCGGACCCCGTCGAACCGTGCGAGGTTCGAGGATGCCTCGCTCGTGCAGGTGACATAGTACGCCGCGAGGGCATACGCCATCGAGGGCATCGAGCAGGGGACCACGCATGCTCCCGACTGCTCCAGAAGCCCGATTGCCTCCCGCACACTCTCCCCGACAGCAGGGTCCACACCGGCCCCGAAGAACTCGGCAGGGGCCCCGATCCGGAGACCCTTCACCTCACCGGTGAGCCGGGGTGTAAAAGGCCGGTCCCCCATGGTACTGTCCCGGGGGTCATACCGGCTGATCACCTCCATGAGGAGGGAGACCTCGCGAACTGTCCTCGCGAGCGGACCGATCTGCTCCAGGGAGTTGGCATAGGCGACGAGCCCGTACCGTGAGACCCGGCCATAGCTGGGTTTCAGGCCGACGATCCCGCAGAAGGCGGCCGGGCACCGGATGGACCCGCCGGTGTCGGACCCGAGGGCCATGGGGACCATCCCCGCGGCGACGGCGGCTGCCGAGCCCCCCGAGGATCCCCCGGGAACCCGTGAGGGATCGGCAGGGTTCTTCGTGGGGCCAAAGGCGCTGTTCTCGGTGGAGGAGCCCATGCCGAACTCGTCCATATTGGTCTTCCCGGCGATCCCGGCTCCCTCGCGGAGGATGAGATCCACGACATGGGCGTTGTACGGGGGAGTATAGCCCTCGAGGATCCTCGAGCCGCAGGACGTGGGGATCCCGCGGGTGGAGATGTTGTCCTTCACCGCGACCATGATCCCCGCGAGCATTCCCTTCCCGCCGGGTTTCCATTCGCAGCGCGTGATGAAGGCGTTGAACGGGTCTTCCCCGGTGACAGGGCCCTGGGCCTTCACTCCATCACCCTCGGTGCCCTGATGAATCCTTCCTCGGAATCCCGGGGGAGGGCGAGGACCTCGCCCTGGGGGAGGGACGGGGTGACCTCGTCTTCGCGCATGATATTGAACTCACCCCTCTTCTCTCCTGCCTCCTCAGCGACGGTGTCCAGGATGTCGAAGTACTCGAGGATGGCGTTGAACTCCCGGGTGAACTCGCCGAGCCGATCCCCGGAAAGTCGGATATCCGCAAGGTTCGCGATCTTCTCCACGTCGTCAGGTGAGACCATCTCTGCCCCCGGAAATCTGGATTATGTACCCTTGCACCGACCTTTTATAACCGTTTTTACGTGCGAGCCCGCGGATGGCTCCCGCGATCCCGCTCCCGTACTGCATCGCCTTCTTCGGGGCGAAGGCAATATCCGGCGGGAGGATACGCGCTGCCACCTCCCTCAGCGGGATCTTCCCGGTATCGGCCGATACCAGACCCTCTGCCGGTAGGGACCGGGCAGCGCGCACCACCCGCAGGTCCAGGTAGGGGAGGGAGAAACAGGTCCCGTGGATCCGTGCAACCGCCTGGTCCCGCAGGGCCTGGTCCCTGAGGCCCGCAAAGTCCCTGGCGAGCATCGGGGGGAGGTCAATGGCCATGCGGTGCCGGGCGTATCCCCCGAAGAGCTCGTCCGCTCCCTGGCCGACGAGGATACGCCGATGCCCCTCCTCCCCGGCCCATCGGGCCACAAAGAAGAGGCCGGTTGCGACGGCAACGTCCAGAGGCGTCGCCCTCGGGATCGCCGATATCACCTGCGGGAGGGCGGTCTCCACGTCATCGGAGGTGACGATCACTCCCTCCCAGGAGAGACCAAGGGTACGAGCCACCTCCGATCCTCTCTCCAGGTCGCGGGACTCTGCCATCCCCACGGTTACGCACGGGAGCCCTGCGAGTGAGGCGATGAGGGCGGAGTCCACACCGCCCGAGAGGGCGACTGCCCCCTCGTCTGCCCTGAGCCTGACCGCGGTGCGTATGGCTTCTTCGAGGCCGAGGACCGGTGGATCCGGGTTGACCTCCCCGACAACCTTTCCTCGGCAGGTGATGACCCCGTGAGGTCCCGGAAGGCCGAGGACGCCGAGGCGATCGGTTGCCGTGCAGCCGTTCCACGAGAGGGAGAACTCGCCCCCGAAGCGAGCGACCTTTCGCGGGTCCTCGCCGATAATTCCTTCTATCTCGGGGCTGATGAGTCTCTTCCCACCCGACTCTACCCAGCCTAGGAGACGCATAGGGGCGAGAGTAGGAGAATGACCCGATCCACCTGCTCAGGGGCGGTGCCGATATACTTCGAGGGGTCGAGGAGGCTCGCGAGTTCCCTGCGGGTGAGGAACCTCTTCACCTGCGGGTTCCCTGCGAGGATGATGGCAAGGTCCTCCTTCTTCCGGATGGCCTCCATGCTCGCCACCCGCACCGCCTCGTGGGCGTCCTGCCGGCTCATCCCCCGCTTCGTCAGCTCCACCATGACGGATTCAGACATGGGGATGCCGTCCAGGATGGTGAGGTTCTTCCTGACGTTCTCCCTGTTGATGGTGAGCCCGTCGAGCACCCAGGTCATCACCTGGAGGATATGGTCGGTGAGGATGGTCGCCTCGGGAAAGATGACCCGCTCGCAGGAGGAGTTGGTGAGATCCCTCTCGTCCCAGAGGGTATTGTTCTGGAGGGCAGGCTCCACCGCGGTGCGGACGATGCGCGCGAGACCCGAGACCTGCTCCGACTTGATCGGGTTCCTCTTGTGGGGCATGGTGCTCGAACCCACCTGTTTCGATCCAAAGGGCTCCTCCAGCTCCCCGATCTCGGTCCTCTGGAGTGTCCGGATCACTATGGCGATGCGATCGAGGGTCGTCGCGAGGCCGGCGAGGAACATGAAATACTCGGCGTACCGGTCTCTCGGCACGATCTGGTTGGTGATGTCGACGGTGCAGAGGCCGAGATCCTCCATCAGCCTCTCCTGCACGGCGAACCCGTCCTTCCCGAGCGCGGCCATTGTTCCCACCGCTCCTGTGAGCTTCCCCACCTCCACCCTGGGGCGGATCTCTCGGAGCCGCTCAAGGTGTCGTGCCACCTCCGACGCCCATAGGGCGAACCGCATCCCGTAGGTGGTGGGGATCCCAATCTGGCCATGCGTACGGGCTGCGCAGACCAGGCCCCGGGTCTCCCCTGCCCTCCGGAGGAGGACGGAGAGGAGGCGGACGAGCTTCGCCTCGAGGAGGGCGAGGCTCTCCTTCAGCTGGAGACCGGTGGCCGTGTCCAGGATGTCGTTCGAGGTCGCTCCGAAGTGGACCCACCGGCCGGCCTCGCCGGAGACCTCGGAGAGGGCCTTCACCACCGCCATCATGTCATGGTGGATCTCGCCCTCGATCTCCTTCGCCCGCCCGAGGGATGCCCGCTTCGCCCCCCTTGCTATCTTCTTCGCATCCTCCCCGGGGATGAGCCCGCACGCGGCCTCGGCCCTCGCAAGGGAAACCTCTGCGAGGACGATACATGAGAAACGGTGCTCCTCGGTCCAGACCGCGCGCATCTCCGGGGTCCCGTAGCGCGAGTCGATGGGGTGGATCGCCATGAAGAGGTGTGATCCTGCAAGAGTAAAAAGGAGTTGGGGTCGAAAGAATAGCTGTACATGGACGCCATCTCCGCCTACTTCCCGTACGAGACCTACCGCCCCTACCAGCGGCAGATGCTCGATGCCGTCGCAGAAACGGCGAGGAATGGCGGGATCGCAATGATCGACGCCCCGACGGGGAGCGGCAAATCGAGCGTCGTATCGGCGCTCCTTGCCGAGCGGAGGGGGCGGACCGTCGTCATCGCCGTACGGACCGTGAGCCAGCTCGCCACCTTCGTGCGCGAGCTCACCCTCGTCAGGAAACGCCAGCCCGACCTCAGGTTCGCCTACCTCATCGGCAAGGGCCAGATGTGCAGGCTCGGGGGCGGGGGGGATATCTACCGGCGGTGCGAGGGGCTGAAGTCCCTCTCCACCGCCCTCATGCGGGAACGCGCCGAGGCGGGATGCCTCGTCCCGTCCAAGGACCGGTTTATCAGGCAGCAGATCAGGAAGGCCGCGGCGGAACATGCCCTCATCTGCCCCGCCTTCATCCACAGCCGGGCCTTCTCCTCCGAGGAGGGGGCCGGCCTCCGGATGATCCCGTCGGCCTATCTCCGCACCCGGGCCGAACGGGTGAGCCGGGAGACGGTCTGGCCCGAGGACCTCCCGGCCGCCTCGGGGGACTGCTGCCCGTACGAGGTGATGCTCCATGCCGCACGGGGGGCGGATGTCATCCTCCTGAACTTCTACCATGTCTTTGACTCGAGCATCCGCGAGCAGCTCTACCTCCAGCTCGGCATCGAGGCTGCGGAGGTCCTCCTCCTCATAGACGAGGCCCACAACCTCGGGGACGCGGTCCAGTCCGTCCAGTCGGTCTCCCTCGGCTACAGGGACCTGGAGGGCGCAGAATCAGAGCTCCTCAGGCTCAGGGGCAAGGTCCCCGCCGTCGAGGCCGTGGGGAGAGTCTTCCCCCAGGTGCGGCGCTTCATGGAGCTCCTCAGGGCATCCCGGGAGGGCGAGGACTGGTTCGACCCCGCCATCTTCGAGCGGATGGTGGTCCAGGGGTCCCTGTACGCGAACATGGAAGCCATCGTCGACGACATACTCTCGGTCTCCGAGGCCGTCCGTGAGAGGAACATGAAGGCCGGTGAGTTCCGGGAGAGCGCCGTAGAACGGCTCACGACCTTCCTCTACCGGATCTTCCTCTCTGCCCATGATCCCGCCTACCTGACCGTGTACAGACGGGACGACGAAGAGGTGATCCTTGAGGTCCGGAACATCGACCCCCAGGAGAAGATCCTGGAGCTGGCCCGCTCCCACGCATGCACCGTCCTCATCAGCGGGACACTCTCCCCCGTGGAATCCTTCCGGCGCCTCTACTTCGGGGAAGAGAAGGTCTCGACCCTCACCCTCCCGAATGCATTCCCGAAGGATCGCCGGATGGTCGTTGGTGCAAAAGACGTGACAACCCTGTACAGCATGCGGGACCAGGCGGGGAACATCCAGAAGATCGATCGCTATATCAAGGAGTTCGCCCGCCTTCCGGGGAACCTTGCCGTCTACTTCCCCTCGTACCAGGTCCTCTCCTCCTTCGCGGACCGGTGCGCGGGGGCGATCAGGGGCAAGGAGGTCATCGTCGAACCCAGGGACTCGGTGGACGCATCTGCCGCGCTCCGCGCCTTCCTCCGGCTGCCCGAACAGGGCAAGGCCGGCGTGATCTTCGCCGTCTGCGGGGGCAAGTGGAGCGAGGGGCTCGACTACCGCGGGGAGCTCCTGACCGGCGCCATGGTGGTGGGCCTCCCTCTCGCGCCTTACACCCGGGTCCGGGCCATGGTCATTGATTACTTCAGGAGGAAGTTCGGGGACGAGGGGGAGTTCCTCTCCTATACGCTCCCGGCGATGAACCGTGCGCTGCAGGCCCTGGGGAGGGTGATCCGGTCCCCCGAGGACCGTGGGTTCCTTGTTCTCTGCGAGCAGAGGTTTCTTGATCCGCAGATCCGAAGGGCTCTCCCCGCCTGGATCCGTGAGGAGATAATGGAGACCGGGCTGGAAGGGTTCGGGGAGCTGGTGAAGAGATGGCGGTGATAACCGGATCCCACCCGTTCGGGCTCTGGGTGGTGACGGTGAGCTGGCAGGGCGATGCCGTGTACCGGGTTCATTTCGGGAGGACGGGCCCGTCCGGGCCCATTCATCCCCTGATACGCAGGTATCTCATGGGCCAGGAGGTGGACCTCACGGGCATTGCCTCCCCTGCCGATGAGGGTGATGGGAAGACTGCGGCCATCTACCGCGCCGTGCGGAAGGTCGGGTACGGCGAGGTGGCCACCTACGGGGAGATCGCGGAGACGGTGGGGACCGCCCCGAGGGCCGTCGGCCAGGCCATGGCGCGGAACCCGACCCCCCTCGTCATCCCGTGCCACCGGATCGTCTCGAAGCACGGGATCGGGGGGTTCACCCCGCCGATCGAGATCAAGAAGGACCTCCTCGCGATGGAGCGGGCTGTCTGCAGCGGGAGAAAGGGAAGAATTTAACCTGAAAAAAACACCTGATACATCAGGGAACTCATGATCACCCTCCGCCCTGTCGCCGAAAACCGAGGTTCCATCAGGGATCTCCACCCCGCCAGGCCCGGGGACCTCGCGGGGGAATGTGCATGAGGTCGGCCATCGTCCTCGTCGGGGGTGAGGCCAGGCGGGCAGGAGGGCAGGAGAAGTACTTCTTCAGGTATGATGGGAAGCCCTTCATCGAGCATATCCTCGACGCCCTTCGGGAGGTGGTGGACGAGATCGTCCTTGCGGCGAAGGACCCGGCCCAGTGCGAGCGGTTCAGCCACCTCGCGGGTGTGAAGTGCGTCTCGGACATCCGGAAGGGGATCGGGCCGATGGGCGGGCTTCACGCCGGGGTCCTCGAGGTCCGGGGTAACCTCGTTGTCGTGGTCGCCTGCGACATGCCCTGCATCAACCCCCGGGTTATCGAGCACCTCTTCACCTTCATGGACGAGTACGACGCGGTCATCCCGTCGTGGAAGCCGGGTATGATCGAGCCGCTCCATGCGATTTACCGGCGGTCGGCCCTCCTCGCGTACCTGGAGCAGCCCGAGCATGACTCGCTCCACGAGATGGTGGGGTCCATGCGGGTCCGTTTCGTGGAGATCGACGAGCTGAGAAGGCTGGACCCGGACTTGAAGACCTTCACGAATGTGAACAAGATCGAGGAGCTGGAGAGGATGAAGCGGGGGTGAAGCAGGACCCGGGAATGTGAACCTTCTCAATCTTCGGTTCAATGTGCTTCAGTCAGCTGAACTCCTTCTTCCGATCAATTGCCCTCAGGTGCCCCATCACCGTCCTCGATATCACCGGCAGTGCCGCCTCGGGGAGCCCGAGGGTTTCCACGACACGGCGGGTGACGCTGGCCGGGTCAGGATCACTCTTCGCGGCCTTGACCACGGCAGCGTGAATTGTGTGGATGATCTCCTTCCCGTCTGCCATGGCCTTTGGGATCTCCCCGCCCCTCTTCGGGCTGTCCCACGAGGAAAGGAGGACCTTCACCCCCGATAGTCTTTCCAGCTTCTCGATGGACCTGATGGAGGCGAAGGGATCGTCGTATACCGGGATCTCTCCTTTTACGGGGATAGCGTCGCCGGAGATGAGGACACCCTCATCCTCGAGGAAGAGGGAGATCGAGCCCGGGGAGTGGCCGGGCGTATGGACGACAGCGAGGGAACGGCCTCCGCCGATCCCGATCCGGTCGCCGTCTGAAAGGAGCCTGTCGATCCGCACCGCCCCCTCCACCAGGGTTGAGAAGCCGGGGATCGGTCTCTCTCGCGCCTGGAGATCCGTATCCTCTATCCATGCCCTCTCGGCCGGGTGAGCGGCGACAATGCATTCTGTGGCCCCCTGGATCGCCGATGCCCCGCCGATATGGTCCGGGTGGGAGTGGGTGAGGATCAGGAATGAGACCTCACCCGGGTCCCTTCCCGTATCCCTCACCATGGCAAAGACGGGACCTGCGGATCCGGCTACACAAGCGTCGACGAGACAGATCCCTTTGTCCGCGACCATGAAGGCGTTCACGGATCGGTCCAGGAACCGTCCACCGGCGGCCGGGATCCGGAAGGGGATCTTGAGGGAGGAGACCGAATCAGAGATCTTCATCGCGCCTTCCACTCCTTACAGGTCTCGAAATCCGTCAGCCTTTCAGGTCCCGCCCGATGGAGAAGGCCTTCCCGATGGACCTCCCGATGGCGTAGTACTCCTGTTTCGCCGAGTCGTAGATGAATGGCCGGACCCTCGCCATATCCGGCCTCCCGTCAGGGCTGAGGACGCCCTCGTCCACCTTCACGTCCAGGATCTCGCCGACGAACTGGGTGTGGACGCCGATCTCGAAACTCTTGAGGAGCCGGCATTCAAGAACCACCGGGAACTGCTTCACGTACGGGGCGTTCACAAACGTCCCTTTCACCGGGGTGAGCCCGGATGCGGCAAACTTGTCGGTATCCTTTCCCGAGACCATCCCGAAGTAATCGGCCTCTCCTACGTAGTCTTCAGAGGGGATATTCACCGTGAAGGCCTTCTTCTCCATGATGTTCCCGTAGGTGTATCTCGGTTTCTGGAGTGAGACGGCGACGCAGGGGGGGCTCGAGCAGCAGATCCCTGCCCAGGCGGCCGTCATAACGTTTGGCTTCCCGTCCCGGTCATATGTCCCGATGACAACCACCGGGTGGGTGTAGAGGAGCGTGCGGGCCCCGAGTGATTGCTTCATGCTGGACCTGTTTGCAGGCCCGGGGGATGAAGGTGCGGGTGGAACGGTACCTCAGGATCCTCGTCTGACTTCCTTCTTCCCGAAGAGACCCAGGCGTTCCTCGAGCGCGGTCGCAATTTCGCCGATCCGTGCCCGGATCCCCTCGCCTCCGGGAAGGTCGTAGACCGGCGCACCCTCCTCATCTGCCTGCTGGACAGCGGGGTCGAAGGAGATGATCCCAAGGGGCGACACTCCGAGGGTTGCGAGCCGGGAGAGGAAAGGCTCCCCCTTCCCGTCCGTCACCTTGTTTACTACCCCGAAGATGCGGGTGATCCCCAGGTCATGGGCAAGCCTCGCGATCTGGCCGGCTGCATCCACCGATTTCACAGTTGGTTCGGCGATCACGAGAAGTGCTTCGACGGTCCGCGTCGTTCCGCGCCCCAAGTGCTCCACACCGGCCTCCATGTCCATGATGAGGAGATCGGTCGTGCCCGAGAGATGGTCCACGAGCCTCCGGGCGAGGGCGTTTGCGGGGCAGAAGCAGCCGCCTCCACCCGTGCGGATGGACCCGAGGACCAGGAGGCGCACGCCGTCACGGCAGCTGATGCCGAACCGGCCGGGGATATCATCCACCTTCGGGTTGATCTTGAAGACCATACCTCCGCCCTCCGGCGGGGCGCCGGTCCTCTCCAGGATGAGGTCCTCCATCTCCACGAGCGGGGTGATAGCTGCCGCCTCCGCAGGTTTGCAGGAGAGGGAGGATGCCAGGTTCGGGGAAGGGTCCATGTCAAGGGCGATGACCCGGTAGCCCCGGGAACCGAAGGTCCGGGCAAGGCCCGCTGCGATGGTGGTCTTCCCGACCCCTCCCTTCCCGGTAACCGCGATCTTGGCCATCCTTTTATCCCATACCATGATGAGCCTCGGATATAAATTCAAGGTATCCACGGCCCGGCCGGCCCCGGGGCAGAATCGGCCTCGTCCGGTGGTGGCCGTTCTTCGGAGAACCGGATGGGTGAGATGATCATCCTCCCCGATGGGAGAAGGATTCCACTGGAGACGGGAAGGACGATCCTCCACCACCTCATGCAGACGGGATCCCCCCTGACAGCCCACTGCGGGGGCAGGGGAGAGTGCCGTGCCTGTGCGATCCGAATCGACAGGCCGGATCTCCTCTCCCCGAAGACCGGGGCGGAAGAGTCCCTCCTGGGCGATCCCCTGCTGCGCCTCGCGTGCCAGGCGACCATCACGAGGGCAGACGGGATTCTCAGGGTGGAACTTCCCCTGTACCCGAGGTACTCCATCGTTGAAAAAGGGGTGCGCCCTGCAGTTCCGATCTCCCCCCTCGTGAAGCGGGCAGGGAAGGAGGGTCCCTTCAGGGTCTCCTGGGGTGGCAGGGTCCTCGGCCCCTATGAGGGGGAGATCTTCGGGGTGGCTCTCGATATAGGGACAACCACCCTCGCCATGCGCTGGCTGGATCTTGAGGACGGGCAGAACCCCGACAGGTTCTCGGCATCGGTCCTGAACCCCCAGATAAGGTTCGGGGACAATGTCATCGACCGCATCCGGTATGCGATGAAGACTCGCCGGGGGGCACAACACCTCCAGAATGCGGTCATCGGCGCCGTCAACAACCTCCTCTCCTGCGGTGCGGTCCGCCCGGATCATATCTACGAGATGACGGTTGCGGGGAACAGCGTGATGCGGGACCTCTTCCTCGGGCGGCAGGTGGAAGGGCTGGGTGCGTTCCCCTTTGAACCGGTCTCCACGGGCGCGGTGGACACCGGAGCATCCGAGCTCGGGATCGCCATCAATCCGGCGGGGAATATCCATGCCCTCCCCCTCATCGGCCATTTCGTCGGGGCCGACACCCTGGCCATGATCCTTGCGACCGAAATGCACGCGAGAAAGGAGGTGACCATGGCCATCGATATCGGGACGAATACAGAGATCGCGATCGGGAACCGTGATGGCATCATGGTCGCCTCCTGCGCCTCGGGCCCGGCCTTCGAGGGATCCGGGATCGGATGCGGCACCGGATCGGTGGAGGGGGCGATCCAGCGCCTGGCCATAGAACCCGGTGGACGGATCGCGTATGAGACCATCGGAGATGTCCCGCCCATCGGGATCTGCGGATCCGGGCTCATCGACGTGCTCGCGGAGCTCCTGGAGCATGGCATCGTCGACTGGACCGGGAAGTTCACCGGCGGGATCGGGCGGTTCTCCGTGGTAGAAGGGGAGAGGGGCGTATACCTCGACGGGAGCGATCTCGATAACCTGAAGCTCGCCAAGGCAGCGGTAGCGGCAGGTGCCCGGGTCCTCCTTGAGAGGGCGGGGATCGAGGCAGGGGAACTCTCCCGCCTCTTCCTCGCGGGAGCTTTCGGGACCTACATAGACGTGGTCAATGCGGGGAGGATCGGGATGCTCCCCGGTATCCCTCCCGAAAGGGTTGAGAAGGTGGGAAATGCTTCAATCGAGGGGGCCGCCCTGACCCTTCTCTCGCGCGAGTGCCGCAGGCGGGCCGGGGAGCTGGCCGGAGAGATCAGCCACGTGAGCCTCGAGCAGGACCCGGGCTTCCAGGACCTTTTCGTGGAGGAGCTCTGCTTCACGGAGTATCGGAAAAATGGGCATCCCGCCGCGGAATAAATAGGTAAAAAACCATTTACGAGACTCATCTTCGAATTCGAATACTGTTGGGCTCTCGGGGGACTTCCGCCCCCGCCGCGGGCACCCCCCGTCGTGTACCGGGGCATGTGCAGGCGGTTTTTCCACAGGATCTTCTGCCTCTTGAAGGGCACCCCGAGCAGGATAAGGGGGTATTCTCGGGGAGATCAATCCATTCGAAGCGAGGTTGAACAGGCTATCGCAATGGGGGATGCCAGAGCGGCGGGGGCGAAGCCCCCAAGAGCGTTCAGCAAGGCTTTTTGTTTATTTTAGTCCTCACTCTCCCACCCCCAGTCCTCTCCACCTTACCTTCCTCGGCGAGCTCATCCAGGTAGAGGTCCACGGTCCGCCCGGCAGTGCATCCCGTCTCCTCCCCTTGCCGCCGGGCTTGTGTCGAGACGACCCTCGCCTTCAGGTCCTCGACGGTGATCTCCCCGTCATCGGCCAGGATGCCGAGGATGAGATCCCTCGTCGTTGGGAGGCCGCAGGCAGAGAAGACCGCATCCTTCAGGAGATCGCCTGCCTCCTGCATGACCGGATAGAGGGGATCCATCTCTGCGAGGCAGCAGTGATCTGCTCCCTCGTTGTGATGCTCCTCGTAGCATCGCCGGAGGATGAGGTCAGGATCACAGGGGAGTCCTTCGAGCTTCTTCGCCGTGGAGGAACCGGTGCCGCAGGGGGTATCGCGCAGGACCGTGATCGCCGTGATGCGGTGCGAGGATGGATCGACCATTGCCCGGAAGTGCGGCCTTCCAAACCTCCCGGCAAATTCCCTGACGAGGCCATTCCTGCTCCCGGCAAGGACGCAGAACGGCTCCGGGAACTCGACGTGGATCCCGACTTCGCAGAGCTCGTCTTCTATGGATCTCCTTGCATCGGGGACCATTCCCCGATCATCGATGGCAAAGACAACCGCACGGGCCCCCCAGCGTTTCGCAACTCCCGGAACAAGCACCCCCAGCGATCCCTGGACTCCCAGGACGAGGAGGAGGTCACATCGGGCCTCCGGCAGATCTGCGGGAAGGAACTCTTCCGGGCTCTCCCAGATGTCTCCCGACCGCCCTCCCCCGGGAACCTTCTCCGGCGTGAGCTCGTACACGGCCACAATCCGATCGCCGAAACCCGAGAGGGAGATGTGGTTGATCATCTGCTCGCCGAATGGGCCGGCGTAGAGGATACCGATCCTCATGTACCCGCCCCGACGAAGGCAAGGCACTTCTTCAGCCCGTCGATGGCGTCCCTGCCATACGCATCTGCCCCGATCTCGCGGGCGAACTCCTCTGTGACGGCGTGGCCTCCGACGATGACCTTCACATCCTCGCGGAGCCCGCGGCGTTTCAGCTCCTCGATCACCTCCCCCATCGCAGGGAGGGTGGAGGAGAGGAGAGCCGAGAGTGAGAGGATATCCGGCCTCTGGCTGGCCACACTCCCGGCGAAGATGGCCCGGTCCACGTCCACGCCGAGGTCGATGCAGGAGAAGCCATTTGACTCGAGCGTCACGGAGAAGATCATCTTCCCGATGTCATGGACATCTCCCTTCACGGTCCCCAGGATGACGAGCCCCCGACCCTTCCCGCCCTTCGGGAAATGGGGCCTGAGGATCGCAAGCGCCCGCTTCATGTTCCGGCCCGAGACGATGAGATCGGAGGTGAAGTACCGGGTCCCGCCCTTCCCCTCGAATCCCCTTCCTATCTCGTCGAGACCTGCCGAGAGCTCCGCGAAGATCCCATGCGGGGTGATCCTGTCCCTGATCCTTCTCTCGCAGAACTCCTTCACCCGCTCCCCCTTGAAATCGAGGAGGATGGAGAGGATCTCCTTCGGATCTGCAGTCTCCATGCCGGACCTGTTCCCCCTACCGGGCCGACCACCCGGGGGTGTGGTCCTGCCCGTACCACTTCGCCTTGACGTACCCGGGTATCGACGAGGAGTCCCTCGGCCCGACGACGACGTCCCAGCCGGTCGCGTCCTCGATATCGCCCTTCAGGCGTGCCGCGAGCCCGGGGATGATCAGGGTGCGGTGGGAGACCTTCTCCGCGATCCCCGAGGATGCCACCACCTCGGCGACCTTCGCGCCCGTGAACTTCCTCCCCGCGACAGCCGAGTCGACACTCATCCCCTCGGTGTCCACCACGAGGAGGTGGCAGTCGAGCTTCTCGATGTCCGAGAGTACCGTGTAGTAGGTGAGGGCGAAGTTCGAGGTGATGAATACGGGGGCTTCCTTCGGATCCGGTTCCCCGAAGGTCCTCAGGCCCGGCTCCACGCTCACGGGTTTCCTCGGATCATTGTAGATGTTGTTCCTGAGCACGACGAGGGGCAGGGTTGACCACTTCGAGGCCGAGGAGACCATCAGGAGGTCCACGTATCGCACGACCATCATCGCGGAGAGGCATGCCTCCTTCCACCTGACGACGTCCTTCCCTTCTGCGTAGAGCTTCTCCCAGAGGGTTGCCGGGGCACCCGCCAGGGGGTAGCCGAGGAGGTCGTCCTCGTCCCGGATGGCCGCGATCCGGATCTGGGTGAGGGCGCTCACGGTCTCCATGAGGTCGCCGCGGAACCCGCAACCGGGGTCGAGCACCAGGTCGTCGACGCCCATGACCCTCAGGGTCTTCACGATGGACCTGAGCATACGGATCTCGTGGTCGTAGACACCGAGGGGGCAGCGGTAGTGGAGGGCGAGCTCGCCCATCTGCTTCCAGTTCTCCCGGGTCGCCGCATAGAGGAGCGGCCTCCGGGCATGGACGACCTTCACCCCCGCCTCGATGACCGCGGGGTTGTGGGACCAGAGGATGAGCGGGAGCTGGGTCGACTTTGCCACGATCTCGACGAGCCGCGCGTATCTCTCGGGGTGTTCGTTCGCCGACCGGATGGCGATGGCATCGAGGGTGAGGATCTTCCCGATGTACTTGTAGTGGAAGTAGTTCGTCTCCTGCACCCTTTTTGTCACGGTCTCGTCCGTCATGCTGTCGTCGACGACGACCGCGATGGCGGGCGGGTTCGTATACCGGAGCTCGTGGCGCATGAGGACAAGGGCACCGCCGATGGTCACCTTATGGTCGCCGCTCCCGATCACCACCTCCCGTATAGGCGGGGTAAAGATCTCCCTGAGCCTTACTAGGTTCTCCCGGTACTTCTCTTCGAGGAGGGGGGGGCACTCATCGACGGTGAAATTCCGCTCGCAGAGCTGGACCGCAAAACCCATGCAGGTCTTCGGCTCGCAGACCCCGCAGTTCGTCTTGGGGAGGAGCGGGTAGACCTTCATCGGGCCGATCTGCTTCATCCCGCCCTCACTTCCCCACCCCGATGAGTTCCCTGAAGGTCGGCGGTGCCGATCCCCCGGAGAGCCATCCCACGATGTCCTTCACCGTACGCGCCGCGCCCGGGTGGAGCATGATGAAGAGGTCGACACCGGCGAGGAGGTAGGCGAGGCTCCCGGTCAGCTCCCACATGGGGCCGCGAAGCTCCCTCGGACCGAGTGTGGGATCCGTTTTCCAGGCCTCCCGTGCGCCCCAGGAGTTCGCGGTCCCTGCCGCCTGGGGGGACTGGAGCTCCTTATCGCCCATGAGGGCGGCATGCCGTATGCGCTCGATGACCGAGTAGGCGTACTCGAGGCCATACCCGAGGGCTGCAGAGGTCGGGTCCATGATGATCTGGGCGGGGGTGATGTAGCCGGTGAGGTTCCGGTTCAGCTCCTTGGCCTGGTTGATATCGATGGGCGACCAGGCGAGGACCACCTGCCCGTGCCTCTTGGCCGCCTCTGCGACGGGCTTCCACATGTCCAGGGTCGCCGAGGAGAGGAGCACCCGTTCACCCTCGCAGACCTCGGCGATCTTCGGGAGGACCTGGGCGTCCTTCTGGGGGTTCCCCGAGCCCCCGATGATGATCGGGACGTCCACCGCCTGGAGGAGGTCTTCGACGAGCCGCGCCGCATCCTGCACGGGGGTATCCTTGATGTAGGGATCGGTGCTCGTCAGGTCGAGGTCGACGAGGTCGGCGCCGAACTTGTTCACCCAGAGGCGGGCCCACTCGCACGGGTCCTGGAGGGCGTCGCCGAAGAAGGCCCTCACCGGGGCAGGGAGAGGGGGTGCACTGTCGAAGATCGATCCCGCGATGACCGGCGGGTGAAGGGGGATCTCCTGGAAAGTATGGAAGGCAGGGGCTCTCTCGCCCCCGATGGTGACCGGATGCCTCCGGGTCCCTCCCTCTGCACGACCGGCCCCGAGGGTCACCTCCACGATGGAGCCCGGGTAGGTGCGGACCGGTGGATGGTACTCGGCCTCGAGGAGGGTCTCGGGGGAGACGACGGCGAGCTCCTCGGCAAGGAGGCGCGAGAGGGCGGCCTTTCCCTCGAAGGTCACGGTGAGCTCCTCCGCGGCGATCGCGATATCCTGGAGCTCGACCTCCCCCGAGGCAGAGATCAGCTCCAGGAGGATCCTCACCAGGTCCCCGTCGTCCTCTCCCATACGCGTCTCACTCCTGTTTCTTCCGGATGATCATCCGTTCGGCATGGATCTTCACGTTCTTCAGGGTGAGGCTGACGCTTCCTCCCGGGATGGTCACCGTGTTCTGGGAGGCCGTCTGGGGCCGCCTGACCTCCGTCCCGGGATTCTCAGCCGCAGGAACGGGTTCCGGCGCTTTTATCCGATCCATGATCGGGTGGTGGTGCTCCCGAAGGAAGGCGACGAGGGCATCGACAGTCGTCACGTCCTTCTCGGTCGCGATGGCATCCTTGAGCTCGGGGGGGATCTGGTCCTTCATCCTCTCCTTCACCTCAGACGGGACCCAGACGACCCGCTTCCACCCGCCGCTCGCCGAGAGAAACCTCGGGGACCTCATGTACTCGAAGGCGAGGCCGTGGAACCCGTCGACCTGCCTCCCTCCCGCCGTCGAATCGGCGATGGCGCCGAAGGAGAGGCCGGTGGGGGTTTTCCCCTTATAGTCGCGGTGGACGATGCCGAGGCCGTCGCACTCGGGGACGTAGAAGGTGGTGCACTCGAAGCAGCCGCAGGAGGTGTGGGGGTACCCGAAGGCCGAGTAGAGCTGCACCCGCTCGACGTTCCCCAGGGACTTCTCCTTCACGACAGCGTTCACCCCCGTGTACTCCCCGGTGCCTGCGTCCAGGCACTCACCCTTCGCGATCTCGAAGATGGGCCCCTTCGGGTCGACCCGGGAGGCAGCCCTCCCGTCCATCCAGGAGATGGCCCCGCAGTTCGCGTACCGCTGGGGCGTGATGACACAGACGTGGGAGGGGGCGAAGGACTGGCAGAGGGTGCAGCCGAAGAAGACATCCACGTCACTGTCGGTCATGCCCCGGGTGCGGGCATCCCGCTCCTCGAAGATCCCCTGCACCCTCCCGATCCGGCGGTGGACCTCCTCCGGATCGGTGATGAAGGTCACCTCGACGGCCTCGATGAGGGGAATGGCGCTCCTGAGCAGCCGGGCGAGGACAACGCCGATGTGCCTGAGCGTGAGCCCCTTCTTCACCGATCTCTTGTCGACCCGGAGCCAGATGGCATCCCGCTGGTTCAGGTGCATGTATCCCTCGATCCAGTTGGAGAAGTCGTGGACCCGCCGCTCCATCACCCCGGCCATGTCGGGCTCGATCCCTTTCCCTGCGACGGCGATCTCGGTGCCGAAGGGATGGCTCGAGCCCTCTGGCATCTGGGGAAGGTCAGGGCCGATGATCTTGATCTTCCCGTCCTCCACCTCCCCGGGTCCCTTCACCTCCAGGATCTCGAACTTCTCCTCCACGTTCGGGCCGCCCAGCTCGGCATGCATCTGCTGCTTCCGGATCCGCTCGCCCTCGAAGACGACCCCGACCTCGACGGGGATATCCGCGAACATCCCCTCGCCCGTCATGTCTTCTCCACCTCCCGGGCGATGGTCTCGAGGTTCTTCTCCCACTCCTCCCGGGACTGGTTCGGGAGGGAGAGATCGCAGTGCGGATGGTAGAGCCGGTCCAGGGAGATGATCTTCAGGTGGTCCCGGGCAAAGGACGCGAGGCCTGCCTCGATGACCGAGGCGATGGCAAAGGGCACGCCGAGGATAAATGCATAATCCGGCGGGCTGCGATCAGGGGCCGGCCGCCATGCCGGGTCCAGGAGGCGATCCCCCGCCTCCATGGCTGACATCACGATCACCGGGGCGAATCTCCTCCTCCCGAATTCCGCGGAGACTCCCCCGGTAGCAACGACGGGTGCGCCGGTCGCCCGGGCGATCCGGGCAATCGGGTCCAGGATCCCGGATCCTTCTCCCTCCGCGACCTCGTGGCCGACGACGATGACCGGGCTCTTCGCCCTCTTCAGGAGCTTTGCGGCCACCCCCGGCTTCTCGATGAGAGTTGCCCTGACGATCGCAGGGGTCTCTGCCCGCAGCCAGGCCTCGCCCTTCACGGGGGGTTCTCCCCCCTCTTCGCGAGCCTGGGAAGCATGGTGGGATCGGGGATGGGCAGCTCGTTCTCTTTCCAGCCATGCGCAGCAAGGAACCTGACCACCTCGTCTTTCATGGTGATGGGGATATCCGCCCTCGTCCTGACAAGAAGCGGGAGATCATCCGGCATCCCCCCGAAGAACTTCCGGTGGAGGTCGATGTAATGGTTCAACTTGATCGATCTCCCTCTGGCCGTGTCGTTCGGCCTCATGCAGAGCTTGGGCACGAGCACCATGGCTTCCTCCCTCGTCTCTGCGACGGTGAAGAGGTGCTCGGGGACGGGGCCCGCGTAGACCCGCTCGCCGCTCCGGGCATCCAGGACATACCAGTCCTCCTCCCGGTCCTTTCTCCCGAGGAGCATGCGCCGGTACTTTGCGCCGTGGGGGCCGGCGATGACCGGGATGCCGAGCCTCCAGAACCCGGCGGCGATGGCCGCGGCCTTCTGGGACATGGCGCCCCAGGCGATACCGACCGCCCCGACCCGGTGGTGGACATAGTCGGCTATCTCCTCGTAGTTCGAGTTGAGCTTCCTCTTCGCAAAGATGCTTGCGATCTTCACCGCTGCGCCGGAGATGTGGGCATTGGAGACACAGGACCCGCAGTTGACGAGGCCGCCTGCATCGAACCGGCCCGGGTAGATGTCGTAGAGGCCCTCCCCGTTCTCGTTTTTGTACATCCCGATGGAGATGGCGGTGCACCCTGAGGTCACCACAATGTAGCGCCGCTTCAGGAACTCCTCGGCCATCGAACCGACATCGTTCCAGCTCCCCGGGTAGTTGGAGCATCCTATGGTGGCAACAACCCCGGGGATCTCCCCCATGACGATCGGCCCGCCCACCGCCCGGATCTCGGTGTCCTGGATGGGGCCCCGCCCGGCCCTGATATGGTATCTTTCGGGAGGGCAGAGGGCGCGGGAGGCCCCGGCGATCAGATCATGGGGAGAGAGGCCGGAGGGGCAGGCATCCTCGCACCTGGCACAGCCGATGCACGAGTCATAGAGGGCAGCGAGAGGTGCGAGATCCCCCGTGGAGGCAGCGTTCATGGCGGCGGTTATCTCACGGTTATTCGGGCAGGCCCGCATGCAGCTGAAACAGCCTGTACATGCTCCGGCAGCTTCGATGATGGAGGCCTGGTCCGGGAGGTTCCTGAACTTCCTCCTCTTCGGGGAGAGCTCCATGGCCACCCGCACAGCCACCTCCCCGACCTTATCAGGGTCCAGGATGGCCGCCCCGGCCTCCTGGCCTTCTACGAGAGACCGGACGATCTCGTCAGGATCGTCGCCGGTCCTGTCAGGGAGCCCCTGGAGGTTCTTGGCATTGGTCACGATAAGGGGGGCGTGGGTCTTCATCGCCTCGTGGAGGACATCGGAGCGGATGCACTGCTCATCGACCACGATGACGTCAGCCATGCCGGATCGGATGAACCTGAGCTGGTGGGAGAGTGCACCCACGATCCGTGCACCCGCATTGTACCGGGTGAGGTCGAGGGCCGTGCAGCAGATCCCGGCGACCTCGATCTTATCGTCGAGGCCCAGGTCATGCATGGTGTCGGCGATGGCGATGGCGGGCGGGACGTTGTGGCCGATGACGAGGATGACCGGCTTCCCCGGATCGATGCATCCTGCCCCGCAGTCAATAAGGCATGCCTCCGGGTCCCCTTTCGGGAACGAGTAGGCAGAGATCTGGGCGATGTCGCTCCCCTCGAGGGCGACGTGGTCGATCATACCGGCATGGAGGACCTTTGACTCAAGGTCGAGGGGATCCCCCTCCTGGCCGGTATGGCAGCAGGAGAGGAGCTGGGTGATCTCCTGTTCGCAGTACTCGACCACGTCCTCGAGATCCCCGAGGGTCTTCGGCTTTATCCCGGTCACCAGCCTGGCATGGGGGGCCTCGAGGAGGACCGACGAGCCGACATCGATGGGATGATCCCGGCCGAAGGAGCCGATGAGCTCGGTGAGGAGGTGGCGCATGTGGCCGGTATGGGTGGCGGCCCCCATGGTACAGGCGAGGAGGACGATCCGGGACTGCTGCGCGGCCATGTCGATCCCGCAGGCCCCCCTCTTACCCCCCGAGAGGTCGCATTTCCCCATGGTGCAGAGGCAGCAGAGGTCGCAGAAAGGGAGGTAGAACGGGTGGTACTTCGAGAGGAGGGCACGGTCCCAGGACCGGAGGGTCGCGATGCCGGGCATCGGGGTGGGGCCCGGTTCCTCGTCCCAGGACTCGATGACCCTCCCGACGTTGAACTCGACGCCCTTTGCCCTCAGCCGGTCCGTGATGAGCTCGTCGATGGTGACCTTCAGTTTCATTCGCGGCTGACTGAGCATCAGCTCCCGCGCAGATAAAGATTCTGACCCAGAATGGCCATAAAAAGCATTCGGAAAGTCTATTCGGGGATTTTCCTGCCCATCCGGGCATCAGGGGACGGGCCTTCGCCGGCCGCTTCCGTCCCTCGAATACGCACCGAACTCGCTCCCGGTGAGCCGGTCACCCCGGATGACCGGTCCCTCCCGGCATACCCGGATACCGTCGGGGTCGATGGCGCATGATCCGCAGAGCCCGACGCCGCACTTCATGTACCGGTGGAGGGAGAAGAGCCCTCTTTCCGCGATCCCTGCATCGTGAAGGTGTTTGAGCACCGCCCGCATCATCGGCTCAGGCCCACAGACGCAGATATGATCGAAGGCCCGGATATCCAGATCCTTCAGGTGAGCCGTGACGGGTCCGTGGATTCCCGAGGAACCATCATCGGTCGCGATCCTCAAATCTGTTTTCCCTGAAAGAGCCTTCCGGAAAGGGAGATCCTTTTCTGTTCCCGCCCCCAGGAGGAAGACCTTGACCTTCCCCCCCATTGCGAGAGGGAGGAGGGGAACAGCGCCGATCCCGCCAGCCACGGCGAGTACTCTCCCCCGAACCGTGAACCCCTCGCCGTAGGGACCCCGTATCCCCAGGAGGTCGCCTCTCTTCAGGGAGAACATGGCGGAGGTTGCATCCCCCACCTCCTGGACCGAGATGGAGTTCTCCCCCGAGAGGGCCATGGGGATCTCGTCCACCCCGGGCACCCAGACCATGACAAACTGCCCGGGTGTGAAGCTGAACGCCTCCGAGAAGCTGAACGTGCGGATCTTCGGGGTCTCTCTCACGATCCCCCTGATGGAGACGGTCCGGGGAAGCCCCTCATCCATGGGCGCACCCCACGATCTCATCGGGCTCTCTTCCATCCGGCGAGTAGAGATCGCGGGAGATCTTCGCGAAGATTCCGATATCCTCAAGAACAGCGCTCCCTATCTCCACGGCACTCGCGCCGGCCATCATCATCTCCACCACGTCCTCCGCGGTGGAGATGCCGCCGCACCCGATGACGGGCACCTCGCTTGCCTCGTAGAGCTCGTACACGCAGCGGATCGCGATCGGGAAGATGGCCTTCCCCGACAGGCCCCCGAACCGGTTCCCGAGGACCGGCCTGCCCATCGGCACCGAGATGCGCATGGCCTTCACCGTGTTGATGGCAACGATGGCATCTGCACCCCCGCGCTCGGCCGCGGCGCCGATCTCGGTGATATCGGTCACGTTCGGGGTGACCTTCACCCAGGTTGGCCTCCCCAGCGCCTTCACCGCCCGGGTGCACTCCTCGACCAGGGCGGGGTCGGTACCGAGGGCCGATCCGAACCCCTCTGCATGGGGGCAGGAGAGGTTCAGCTCGAAGCCCGCGGCACTCCCCGCGAACCAGGATGCCACCTCGGCGAACTCATCGGGATCCCCGCCGAAGATACTCACCACGACGGGCTCTCCCGAGAGGGGCGCGAGCTCCTGCACGAAGTCGCGGGACGGGTTCGGGAGGCCCATGGCATTCAGCACCCCGTCATCCAGGACTACCAGGCAGGGGCCCGGGTGGCCGTCGAGGGGCCCGGGGCCGATGGACTTGGTCACCACCCCGCCAGCGCCGGAATTGAGGATCCGCGCGAGGGAGGCACCGGTTGTCCCGAGGATGCCAGCCGCGAGCACGAGGTGATTCCTGAGTTCGACCCCCCCTATGCTGACTGGCCCGGCCGGTGACCTGATCATCCGAAGAGATTCTGCAGTTATTTATTATTAGGATACCCATAGTGTAGCAGATGAGCAGCGTCGCGGTCATCGGGGTTGGCAGGATCGGTGGGGAGATCGCATTTGTCTCGGCAATCGAGGGGCTCGTGGACGACCTGGTCCTCTACGACGTGAACCTCCCCCTCCTCGCGGCCCAGGTCCTCGATATCCAGGACTGCGGCCTCGATATCAGCGTCTCCGCCGATGCGGCAGCCATCCGGGATGCCGATATCTGCATCTATGCGGCAGGGATCTCCCGGAGCCCCACCGTCAAGACACGGGCAGACCTGCTCGGGGTGAACCTCCCCATTGCCGAATCCTGCCTTCCGCTCCTCAAGGGGTTCTCGGGTATCCTTGTCACGGTGGCAAACCCCATGGACCTGATGAACTACTTCTTTGCGAAGAAGGCCGGGATTCCCAGGGAGCGGTGCATCGGTTTCGGCGGGCAGCTGGACAGCGCAAGGTTCAGGCGCATCCTCCACGAGAGCGGGATCACCGGTTCCGCATATGTCCTGGGGGAGCATGGCGAGCACCAGGTCCCCCTTTTCCACCCCCTCAGGAATCCCGTTGACACACCGGCCAGGGAGAATATCCTCACTACCCTCAGGGGTGCCTCCATGGAGATCATAAAAGGGAAGGGGGGTACCATCTTCGGGCCGGCCTGGCACCTGACCCGGCTCGTGAAGGCGATCCTCAAAGGAGGGAAGGAACCCGTTCCCTGTTCCTGCATGCTCGACGGAGAGTACGACCTCTCGGGGTGTTCCCTGGGGGTTCCGGCACGCCTCGGGAGGGAGGGGATCGTGAGGATCGAGGAATGGCCCCTGGACTCCTGGGAGGAGGCCCATCTCCGTGAGGCCGCCGCATTCCTCGCCGATCTCTCCCGGGGGCTCAATGGGTGAGGGAGCGGCTCTGACCGTCGTTCCGGGCTTTGAGAAGCGTACCATAACCCGCACCCTTGCCGATTACTCCGGCATCCGCATCGCCATCAACCAGGTGGAGTACACGAACAGCCCCCAGGGGCCGGTCATCCACATCTTCGGGAGGGACGGGAACGGCTCGGCGGTCCACCTCGAGGTGACCGGTTTCCGCCCGTACTTCTATGCCCCCGCGGAGCAGGTCACGGCGACACCCATCCCTTCCGGGGTCGAGGTCGATCCGGACCATGCATACCGCTCGATCCGGGGCGAGACCCTCTGCAGGCTCTATACCAGGAGACCGACCGACGTCAGGGATTACCGTGAACGATACAGGCACTACGAGGCCGATATCCCGTTTGCGACACGGTTCCTCATCGACAATGGGCTTACCGGTGGCGTCGAAGCCCCGTCCCTCCAGGCAGATTACCACACCCTCCGCGCGGCCGAGGTGAACGCACCGGCCCGCACCTGCATGATGGACATCGAATGCGAGGACGAGCGCGGGTTCCCCGAGCCGGAGCGGGATAAGATCATCGCCATCACATGCTGGGACTCCTTCCAGGACGATTACACGAGCTTCCTCCTTGCGGCCTCCGGCACGGTCCCGGTCATTTCCCCAGCAGACGAGAGGATCACGGTCGAGGTGTTCAAGGACGAGAAGGAGATGCTCCTCGGCCTCGCCCGCTACATGAGGGAACGCGACCCCGACGTCCTTTCGGGCTGGAACTTCCTCGAATTCGATATCCCGTACATCATCGCCCGGATGGAGCGCCTCGGGGTGAACCCGACCTGCCTCGCGCGGCTGGAGGAGCGGACCGAGCGGACCGCGCTTCGTGGACGCGCCCTCTTCGACCTCCTGGACGCGTACAAGAAGATGCACGGGAGCCAGCGGGAGTCCTACCGGCTGGACGCCGTAGCCGAGGAGGAGGTCGGGGAGACAAAGATCCGGTTCACGGGGACCCTCTCCTCCCTCTGGAGGGAGGACCCGGCCCGGCTCGTGGACTACAACAGGAAGGACGTGGAGCTCTGCGTGGCCATCAACCGGAAGAACCACATCATCGAGTTCTACCGGGAGATCGCCCGCTACGTCGGGTGCCCCCTGGACCGCACCCTCAACTCCTCCCAGGTGATAGACATCTACATCCTCCGGAAGGCCTTCGGCCGGTTTGTCCTCCCGTCGAAGGGCTTCGCCGCCGCCGAGGAGTTCGAGGGAGCGACGGTCTTTGACCCGTCGAAGGGGGTGAAGGAGAACGTCGTCGTTCTTGACCTGAAGTCCCTGTACCCCATGGCGATGATGACCATCAACGCCTCGCCCGAGACCAAGGACCCGAACGGGGAGTTCCGGGCCCCGAACGGGGTCCGCTTCCGGCGCGAGCCCGACGGGCTCACCCGGTCCATCATCGCCGAGCTCCTGAAGGAGCGGGAGCAGAAGAAGACTCTCCGCAACGGATACCCGTTCGGGTCCCCTGATTTCATCCTCTACGACCTCCAGCAGAACGTCCTGAAGGTCATCATGAACACCTACTACGGGGTCTCGGGCTATGCCCGGTTCAGGCTCTATGACCGGGAAATCGGGGCAGCGGTCACCTCGGTGGGGCGGGCCATCATCGAGCACACGAGAACGGTCATCGAGTCCCTGGGCTACCATGTCATCTACGGCGACACCGACTCCTGCATGGTCCAGATTCCCCCGATGGAGGAGGCCCTGACCATCGAGACTGCCCGGAAGATCGAGGCCGCGCTGAACGCGAGCTATTGTGAGTTCGCGAAGAAGACACTTTCCGCCGACTCCCACTACTTCTCCATCAAGTTTGAGAAGATCTACCGGCGGTTCTTCCAGGCGGGGAAGAAGAAGCGCTACGCCGGGCACCTCGTCTGGAAGGAGGGGAAGGACGTGGACGAGATCGATATTGTTGGCTTCGAGCTCAGACGCTCAGACTACCCGCAGATCACGAAAGAGGTCCAGCGGACCGTCATCGAGAAGATCCTGAAGGGAGAAGGCCTCCCCGAGGTGAAGGCGTACCTTGGGGCTATCATCACGAAATTCCGGGCTGGGAAGTACAGCCTTGACGAGGTGGGAATCCCCGGCGGGATCCAGAAGGCCCTCGACCAGTACGAGACGAACGATGCCCACAGGCGGGGTGCCGAGTACGCGAACATGCACCTCAAAGCAGACTTCAAAAAAGGGTCCAAGCCGAAGCGTATCTACATCAGGAACGTGAAAGCCAAATACCCGAAGACCGATGTCCTCTGCTTCGAGTACGGCGACCAGGTGCCCCCCGAGTTCGTCGTCGACTGGGAGACGATGCTCGAGAAGACAATCCGGCAGCCCATCAGCCGGATCATCGAGGCACTGGGATGGGACTGGCACGACGTTGACCCGTCCCGGACGACGCTCGCGCAGTTCGGGATGGGGTAAAAGAGAGATCTCCGCCTCCGGGATCTCCTGATAGATATTTTATAACGTGACCCATCCCATCTTCCCATGAGCATGCCAGGCTGGAAAACCCCTGAAAAAATCGAGATACTCGCCATCGTCGGGATCCTTCTCATCACAATCCTATTGACCTTCCTTCTTGCCGGGCCTGAATTGTTGACCGGAGACGGTTTGTTCTTCAATCCCCTCCTGGGTCTTCTGTTCGTTTTCGGTGCTGCAATCTACCTTCTGCATCGGGGGTGGAAGAAGAGGCTCGCCATGGATGCTATCGGGGGAGCGGGAGTAGCAATAACCACGAAGCACTCGCTCACCGACATGAAGGGGTGGACCATACCGGCCCCTGTTCAACCTGATGCTCCCTCAATACGGGGATGGAACAGGAAGAGTAACGCCATCAGGTGGCGAATAGCGATGATCCCCTCGTCCCTCGTGGTGATATTCGGCCTGGGGATTCCGATTCTTCTCAGTGCCGGCCTCGTTGGGACTATTATGTATCTCATCGCGATAAGCGCGGTTGATCAGGAAATGAAAGACTGGGGGCTTGCGGTATGCCTGGGAGTTCTCGTCGCCTACATGTTGAACGCAGGCAGGATGTTCTACACCATCAGGGAGGCTGCCGATGGATCCGGCCTCGCGGAATACTGGGTGGACGAAGATGGGGTATCCTTCAGGAATTTCCTAACGGTAGCCCAGCAGTGGGGCCTTTACCTGATGGCCTGGGGGGAGATGTCTGATTCGCTGGCATTTCTCACCAGGGAGTCCACCCACATCCCATGGAGTGCTATCAGGGCTGTAGAGGTTCACCCCGATTCTCTGACAATACGGATCGGAACGGAACCGTGGCTCACGCCAATAAGCAAATCCATATCGCCGATTATCCTCCTTATCTGCACCGAAGAGAATTTCGCGGCTGTCAAGGAATACATAGGGAGATCTGTGGCAACACCTTTGCAGGGGATCGAACCTTCATAAGGAGTAATTCTGGAGCGGACTCGCAATCCGCATACCCGTCGCAGACGACGCTCGCGCAGTGGGGGATGGGATAGACAGATTCAAGGCGGCCCGAGCATAATAGCATATTGAAAGTGTACCTGAAAACCCGACCCAGTGGTTCATTGTGTCTTCCTCAAGGAACGTCATATTAGCCATTCTTGCGGCAGTCCTCCTTGTACTCATCCTTTGGATCCTCTCCTCCGTGATTTTTGGTTACGCATTCTTCGTCCTCATGCCACTGTTGCCAAGCAATGAGGTATTTCCTGAATTTCTATCCAAGGGTTTTGAATACGATCTGTATATTCAGAACTATGGTCCCCTTCAAAATGCCACTTTTTATATTCCGCTCCCGGTGAAGAATGGCAGACCTATGATAGGAAACCGGTCGATCGTGCCCGAAGACTTCGAGAAAGAGGGATTATTAATTTCTTTCACCACGTCCCCTCCTGAATGGAATTTGAGCTATATAAATGGGAAGCAAATCTTTTCCAACCCTAATGAACTCTGGTTTGTCCGCATTCATGCAGATTCCTGGCCGAATGAGACCTACCGAGTCGAGCTACACGATAATGCGCATAACCTTCAATCACCGTCTTATTACGCAAATACGCTTTATCCTGTTGGCAATGAATCCATCATCCTTCCAAAGTTTTCTTTTTCCCCACCCAGCCCAGTTGAGGAAACGACCGCATGGCAGGGCTCAGAATTGAAGAAATACACGAATACTTCAAGCATGCAATTTACCTGGATCTATGCGGATTTAACGGGGGATCATGGGTACTATCCGGGCACCCAGGATTCGGTCTCTATTCTGCTTCGAATTCAAGTCCAGAACGGATGGCTTGACGGCTATGATACTTGGAGATGGAACTACTACGAAGACTACTTTTTTGATTCCGTGATCGCCCCAAGTCATGGTGGGCATTTCATCGCCGGAAACTTTAAGGCAGGAGAAGGATATTTTCCGGATCTCTCGAGCGCCAAATGGCAGCAGTTCATGTTGAAGAGTCAACAGGATTCTAAGGGGCAATAACCAATATCGATCTTTTTATGGGAAAAGATCCCATCACAGGAAAGTCGTCGGCAGCATGCATTTCATTCGAATGTCGAATAACCTGATTTCCCGGATCATCGAGGCCCTCGGGTGGGACTGGCACGACGTGGCCCCGTCCCGGACGACGCTCGCGCAGTGGGGGATGGGGTAAAACGTACAACGGAATTGTGCCCCGTTAACCGTTAAAGAATGAACCGACAAGTCTCCTTCAATGATATCATCAGGATAAGGGGGGATGAAGTGGAAGGCTTGGCGGGGTAATGGCTAAAGTGAGGGGTGGTCTGGAAAATATCTTTAAACGTCAATTAACGATATAAATGCTTAAAAAGATGATTAAACGTTTTTTAGAGATTAACAATGATAGAATGTTATATATATTATTAAGATGAAAAACATAAATACACGAGAGATATTTCAAGGGGTGAAATACGGCTGACGCGGGACATTTTTGGCATGAGTTCCACGTAGCTGCCCTTCGCGAATGACTCCCGAGGATATCATCCAGCTCATCATCCAGAAGGTGGAGGAAGGGGATCCCGAGGTTCTTTCCCGGATTTCCCTTGTCATGAAGAACCGGGTCCTGCAAAAGAAAGAGGATTTAAAGGAGATTGAAAAAATCCTCCTCGCGAATGTGCCCCGGCGATGAGTCACGGCGAAGTTGTGAATTATCCCGGTGATATTGGATTGTTGCTCCTGCTGGGGACCATTCCTGGATCATCAAGGCCCTCGAGTGGGACTGGCACGACGTGGACCCGTCCCGCACGACGTTGGCGCAGTGGGGGATGGGGTGACCGGGATATTTTTCTTTGTTCGCCATTATATATCGATATTATTCGAGTAGATCGCAAGTGTCAACTTGGACATAGTCCAGCTCTATGCTAGGTTTGAGAGTGCCAATATCGATTAACGGTTGGTGATCATCCGAGGATATAAATTAAATCTCCCTTCTTCTAATAGTATCATAATGCTATACGGACCAGAACACTTTATTGTTAAAGGAGAATACTTTCTTCAACTTAAATCACCTGTAGAACAAATTGAAAATATCATTCGAAGAGTTAAATCCGAATTGGATTCAAATGGATATTACTTGGAAAATGAGAATCCTTTTGTAAACTTACAGCTATCGTTAACGTTTCACCACAAAAAATTTCATCCAAATCTTTATTTCGATGACCCCTCAACATTTTTAGACCGATTAGTAAATAGAGGGGTTCGAAAAAAAGCAAGTGACAAATATTTAGACGAAATAAGCATTACTACAGATGATTTACCATTTGAAATTAATATATTCGTCTCATTACATAAATTAAATGAATTCGACGGACTTTTAATTGAAATTTCAATTAAATCAATTTATTATTGGAAGATCATGAGATTTGGAAAAAGTCCTGATTTACCCCATTCAAGGGTTAATTTTATTAATTACGGGTCAATCGACTTCGCAAAAAAGATTGGAACTGGAGTGGGAGGGATTGAAGTAAAACCACCAAAACCCATTCTGACTTCTGATTCTTATCTCCAAATAATTCCTAAAGAAATTCAAGATAGTTTATCATTATTCAAAGAAGAGTTCAAAAATCCTGAAATAATTGCATTTATAATGATGAGATTCGATAAAAATCCTCATAACGATGAAATATTTCTTAGAATAAACGAAGTATTAAAAAAACATAATTTGATAGGAATACGTGCTGATTATCGGGTTTTTAACGGTGATGTATATAATAATATAATAACTTATCTATATGGTTCTAAATTTGGTATCGCCGTTATTGATCCACCAAGTATGTCATCGAGTGAGGTTGAAATTGATCCGAATATAGTATTAGAAGTTGGCCTCATGTTTGGTTTAAATAAAAAAGTGTGCATCTTAAAAGATAATAGAATTAAAAATCAAATTTATCCAACTGATATTATCGGAAAACTCTACAAAGAATTCGATTCAAAGAATATTTCGAAAGACATTCCAAATTTAATCGATAATTGGATTGAGGAGAATCAAATAATCGCCAAATAATTAATTACCCCTAATCGTAGGATTCAGCCGGAAAAATAGCATAACAATACCGGCATTCCCAGATCTCCGGATCCTCCTGGGAGTGAAGTGAGAGCCGACCCGAAGGTAAGGCAGCTGACCAGAAGATCTTTTGCTAGTCCTTCTTTTTCTCCTCTCTTTACCTCGCCGTCGTCTCGTTGCACGTCCCCCGGTAGAAGGCCCACTCCTCGCACTCGGTCTTGTCGGGGAAGATGCAGACCCCGTACTCGCTCCCGTCGGGGTTCGTCCGTATCTCGTACCGGTAGTTCTTTTCCTCGCAGAACTTGGCCGCCGGGTTCGCCAGGGCTGAACTCGTTGTGACGGAGGGGGTGGTCTCGCCCGCAGCTGGCCCTGGTCCCGTCGATTGCTGAGTACAGCCTGCCACAATGAGCGTCATGCCGAGGAGGATTGAGATGATGAGGTGGATGGTCTTCATAGTGTCCCTTAAGAGAGTTTGGTCATTCATCCCTATAATCATGGAGAGTGGCCCTCCCGGACACCGATGTGTGGAAGGGAGACGTTGACGACGTGCCCTATATTCTCACCCCTTCAGCGCCTCGATGACCCGCTCGGTGCTTTCCTGGGGAGTCCCTTCCTTCTTCTCCGGTATTCCGCCGCCCAGAACGCGGAAGATCTCGCCGATGGCAGCCCCGTGGGAGGGGCCGTAACCGCCTTCGAGGACCAGGGCCAGGGGGAGTCCGCCGGCCTTCATGAGCCGCAAGGTGAGGAGGCCGAGGTCGGCGGGGTACAGCTCCATCCCCCCGAGGGGATCATCAGAGAGGATATCCTGGCCTGCCGAGACGAGGAGCAGCTCGGGGCGGAATTTGCGGATGGCCGGAACAAAGACCTCCTCGAAGACTGCATCGTAATCTGCGATGGTCGATCCGGCTTCAAGAGGGGCGTTCAGGTTGAAACCCTGACCCGCACCGGATCCCCGTTCATCTGTCCTGCCCGAGTAGGGATAATAGTGACCCCTGTGGACGGAGCAGTAGAGGACCCGGTCGGATGCATAGAATGCCTGCTGGGTGCCGTTCCCATGGTGCACATCCCAGTCCACGATGGCAACCCGCTCGACCTTCCCGAGGGCCCTGGCCGCGGCGATAGCCACGTTGTTGAGCAGGCAGAATCCCATCGCACGATCTCTCTCGGCATGGTGGCCGGGTGGCCTGACGAGCGCGAAACAGTGCTCCCCCGAGAGCGCCCGATCCGCGGCCCCGATGGCGCCCCCGGCAGCATAGAGCGCCACGTCGAACGAGGAATGGGTGACGTAGGTGTCCGGATCCAGCATGGTGAAGGTCCGGGTGCCGGCACATGCCTCTTCGAGCCCGCTCACGTACTCGGGGATGTGAATCCTCTCAACGTCCTCGCGCAGGGCTTTCACCGGCTGATAACGGGGAATATCACGGGGAACCCCGGAGAGGGCCCCGATCAGGCGTGCGTTGCACTCGGGGTGACCCGGCATATCATGGACCGAGAAGAGATCTGCCGTGATGACCGAGCAGCCTGGCATCCCTCCCCCTTACCATTCCTCACTGACGGGCTCTCTCATCGTGTTCGGGGAACCGGATCGGGAGGCGGATGATCATCTTCATCTTCTCGGGACTCAGGGTTCTCGGGTCAGAGATATAGATCTCATGGTGTCTGCCCCTGACTTGGTAGCCCTTCTTCTCGATGAAGGCCCGGAGCCGGTTGATGGTGGTCCATTTCTCGGCCCTCGGCCCGTTGTGGAGGGTCTGGACCGAGAGCCCTTCGGTGAAGACCCCGTAGCGGACCTTCGAGATGCCGGGAAGGAACTTTTCCCGGTCCATGGTGCTGAGGGCCTCCCGTGCCAGGGCGCTCGTGACGTAATTGGGCTGGACCACCATGAGGATCCATCTCCATTCATCCCGGTTATCGGGGGTGTACTCACCCGTGCCTCTCACCCACCAGAGGCATTCAAGGGGCATGACGGTATACTCGAACCCGATGTGTATCCTCGCAATGGCGGCTTTCATCGCGTGGGAGAGGGCGAAGAGGCCTTCGATCCCGAGCCGGAACTCATCGAAATTGCTCCCGTTGCAGGACCCGTCCACCATCAGGAACTTCATCGCCGGCACATCCACCTCGTCTATCCTCCGGATGGTCGCACGGTAGAGCCGGTTGAACTCCTTCATCGAGTCCTGCGTTTCCATCTCTCTCCTTACTATGAGTTATGAATGGAGAGAGATAAACAAACCGTTCGCCCGGTGCCCGGATTCCCTCAGCACCCTCCGGTAGCCCGGATCCCCTTCATCACCCCCACGGTGCCCGGATTCCCTCAGCACCCCACGGTGCCCGGATCCCCTACAGCACCCCACGGTGCCCGGATCCATTCTGCACTCCCGTCCAGGTGAAACGGGACTCAGGCTTACCCTGCTCTCCTACGCGGGTTCCCTGGGGCCCGGCTCTTTTCCCTGCGAGGGGTGTGAAAGGGGGCATAACGTTGGAGGGGTGGCTTTCCCCTTGAAGATGTCAGAACAGATGGTCCCTGAACCATTCCATGGTCTCACGAAGTCCGTCAACGAGGTGAACCCTGGGCCGGTAGCCCATCACGTCCCTTGCCCGGGAGATGTCGGCTACCGATTCCCGGATATCTCCCGGACGGGGCTTCTCGAAGACCGGTTCGCGCGACAGCCCTCCGATCTCCGTGATGACCCTCGCGAGATCTCGTATAGTCACCCCGTCTCCGGTCCCGATATTGAAGGTGCCTACCGCGTCCCGCTGCATGGCAAGTATGTTCGCCCTGACGACATCCTTCACCGAAATAAAGTCCCGGACCTGGTTCCCGTCCCCGAATATGACGGGCGGCCTTCTCCTGAGGACATTCATGATGAAACTGGGTATAACCGCTGCACACTCGCCGCGGGGATCCTGGGCAGGGCCGTAGACATTGAAGCAGCGGAGCGAGGCTGTCGGGAGGCCGTAAGAACGCCGGTACACATCGCAGTAGAACTCTCCGGCGAGTTTCGAGGCAGCATATGGGGAGAGGGGTTCGGGGTAAGTACTCTCTGATCTCGGGGAGACCGGGCTGGCTCCATAGACAGCTGCCGATGATGAGAAGACCAGCTTTTTCACCCCGGACTCCCTGGCTGCTGCGAGGACCGAGAGGGTCCCGGTAGCATTCACTTCATGAACCTCCAGCGGTCGTTCCATGGAATGGCTCACGGAGACATCTGCGGCAAGATGGAAGATGCAGTCGACCTCCCTGCAAAGGTCAAGAAGAAGGTTCCTGTGCAGGATGCTCCCGCGGACCAACTGCACCTTCCCATGGTCAAGGATGTCCAGGATGCGCCCTGTCTGCCCTGAGGAGAGATCGTCAAGGACGGTCACCTCGCCCAGGTTCGCGAGCTCACGTGTCAGATGCGAACCGATGAAGCCCGCCCCGCCGGTCACAAGAAACTTCATCATTCCCCCTCGTTCTCTCCCTTCTCCATGGTACGTGAATAGCATAATGGCTCAAAAGAACCTTTCTCTTTCAGGGATCTGGAAGGCCGTTTCTCGGGATCCCCCTGAACGAGCCTGGGACACTCATCTGTAACCCCGATCGCCTGAGCACTCTTCTCCTTTTCCTTGATCCCGGGCATGACATCGAAGTCATGCGGTGCAACCCTTCACTCTCACGAGGGTCGCTAACATCGGATCCTGCCCCCTGACCGTTCTATGAACCCATCCCTTTCCAGTCCCTTGAGGATTCGTTCCAGCCGTCCGGGCTCGACGCGTGCGAGGTCTCTCAGTTCCTCTTCACGGGCTCCGTTTCCTGCCAGGAGATGGCGGAGGAGGATCCCCCGCACCTGGCGATCCGACCCCTGGAACGTGCTCTGCCTCGAGTAGGAGGCGCTCCTCGTGTTCGGGTTCATGGCTCCTCTCTTCAGGAGCGATCCGTTCGGGTCCCCTATGCCCTTTTTGAGGGCAGACCCGTAGTCCATCAGGGCGTAATAGAACTCCCGGGGTTGTTTCTTTATCATCGTCTTCCCGAGGATCGGTTCAATCTCACGGTCATGGACCTTTACGGCATCGGGGAAGAAGAGGTGGATATACACACGCCGGATGTTTGTCTCGATGAAGATCTCCGGCCGGTTCGTGGAAAACACCACGATTGCCCCCGCGGTCGCCCCCCCGATACCGGGGAGAGAGTCGAGGAGGGTCCGGTCGAGCGGGACCGATCCATGGTACTCGTCCACGACCCTCCGGGCCGTCTCGTGGAGGGAAAGGGCCCGCCGGTTGTAGCCGAGGCCCTGCCAGGCGAGGAGCACCTCGTGCCTCGGGGCGCGGGCGAGCACCTCGATGTCGGGGAAACGTCCGAGGAATTCCGGATACTTTACAAGGACCCGCTCCACCTGTGTCTGCTGGAGCATGAACTCCGAGACGAGGATCCGGTAGGGATCGGTCGTTCTTCGCCACGGGAGATCCCTGCCACAGGAGTTATAGAAGAGCATCAGAAATTTCTGGAAAAGCCGGACAAGGCCGGTGGTGAGACCGTCGCTCCGGTAGCGGGCCCTGATGGACTCCTCCATGGCTGATAATTCCCGCTGGATATCCCTCTCCCGATCCATCTCTGTCTCTTCAGCATGGGAACCCTTATGGGATAAATAGGGGAGCAGCGACCGATACGGTCTCGTGCTCTCCTTCCCCGCTGGGTGAGTTCAAGGAGTATGCAGGTGAGACCCGCTCTGGATCTCCCGGTGACGCATCAGAACCTTTATAAAACGGGATGCGGTATTCAAGCTGTTGGTCGCCATGGAGATCGTCAAAATCCCCAGGATGGAGAAGCAGGATTACGACGCGCTTATCACCGAAGGCTATGTCTCGAGGATCGCATTCTTGGGCGAGAAGTACCCCTACATCGCGCCATTCCTCTATGTCTTCGACGGCAACTTCATGTATTTCCTCTCCACCCGCTACGGGAAGAAGATCCGGTACTTCCGGTCCAACCCCTATGTCTCGGTGGAGGTCGAGCGCTACAGCCAGGACCTGTCCTGCTACATGTTCGTCACCCTCCAGGGGAGGCTCGAGGAGGTCGAGGATGCCATCGAGAAGAAGAAGATCCGGGGGAAGTTCGTGAACATGATCAAGTTGAAGAAGCTCTCGAAGAATATCCTTGCCGCCCTCGGCATCCTGCCCCAGGAACCCATCGAGACGATAGCCGCCGAGGAGCGATCCATCCTCTGGCGCCTCACCGGCGTGACCGACATCGTGGCCCTTCAGAACATGTAACGGGATCCGAAAAGATGCCCGAGCGATGATCCCCGGCCCCGGCCGCGCCTATGTCCATGGTTACACACGGCGCGAATCGAAACGCCTCCTGGACCAGGCAGGGGCACTCACCCGTCTCCTCCACCGCGACACCGGGTATCCGGCGGGAAGCCAGGTGCTGGAAGCAGGCTGCGGAATCGGTGCCCAGACAGTCACCCTTGCTGGGAAGAGCCCGGGGGCCGTGATCACCTCCATCGATCTCTCGGAACCCTCCCTTGCCCAGGCAGAAGCCCGGGTGAATGCGTCGGGAAGCAGAAACGTCAGATTCCTGCAGGCTGATATCTGCGCCCTGCCGTTCGCAGACGGGACCTTTGATCACGTCTTTGTCTGCTTCGTCCTCGAACACCTCCCCGACCCGGTTTCTGCCCTTACCTGCCTCAGACGGGTCCTGAAACCCGGCGGTACCATCACGGTCATCGAGGGTGACCATGGATCAGCATATTTCTCCCCGGACAGCGAGGCGGCAAGGAAGGCCATATCCTGCCTTGTTGCCCTCCAGCGGGAGAAGGGCGGGAACGCCCTGATCGGCCGGGAAGTCTACCCGCTCCTCTCCGAGGCAGGGTTCCGGGATGTCGCCGTCTCTCCCCGGATGGTGTACGTGGATGCCTCGCACCCGGAGCTGGTCGAAGGGTTCACGAAGCAGACCTTCACCGCGATGGTAGAGGGCGTCCAGGATGAGGCCTTGGGACAGGGCCTGGCCAGCAGAGAGGAATGGAACCAGGGGATCAGGGATCTTTACCGGACCTGCGAACCCGACGGGACGTTCTGTTATACCTTCTTCAAGGGGATGGGGGTGAAGTAGGCACCCCATTTGGTTGGCGGTCCTCGGGATAAGCATCCCCGTCTGTTCTTACCCTATGCCCAGGAAGAACCAGTAGATGAGGGCCTGGAGCACGGTGAGGGGAAGCCCGATCTTCACGAACTCCAGGAAGGATAGGGTCTCGCCCTCCTTCTCGGCGTTCTGGATGATGATGACATTGGAGGCCGCCCCGAGAATTGATAGGTTCCCCGCGATGGTGCTCCCAGCCGCAAGGGCCATGAGGCCAGCCATGGATTGCCCTGACCTCGTGATGGCGGGGAGGTAGAGGGCGACCCAGGGTACATTGGAGATGAACTGGCTGACCACAACGGAGAGCCCGAGAATTACGGGGACGCGAGAGATCTCCCCGCCGATGAGCAGGATGAAGGACTGGAAGAACCCCGACTCCCAGACGCTCTCCATGAGGACGAACATGGCGGCAAAGAAGACCAGGGTCTCCCAGTCGACCTTCCTCACGATCTCGACCCGCCTTCCCGAGAGGGCGAGGATCGGGAACGCTGAGAGGAGGGCGATGGCCGAAAGGGAGACCCAGGTATCCAGGCCGACGAAGAATCCCCCGATCTTGACGAGGATGAGGGTAACGAGGACCCCGAGGGAGACCCGGGAGAGGAGTGCGAGCCTCTCGTCCTTCACCGGCTCATGGCTGAACTCGAGCTCCTTCCCCCAGGGCTCCTTCCGGAACACGAGCCTGAGGAAGAGATAGATAAGGACGAGGCTGATCACCGTAGGGATAGCAAGGAACCGTGCAAAGGTGATGAAGGGGTTCCCGACAGAGCCATGGAGGGCGACGAGGAGGTTCTGGGGGTTCCCTATCGGGCTCATGACGCTCCCCGTGGTGATGGAGAAGGCGAGGGCCAGGAGGAGGAGCCTGGGGGAGATCCGGTTTGCGCGGGCGAAATAGAGGGCGAGAGGTGTCCCGATGATGGCAAGGGTATCGTTCATCAGGAGGGCCGAGAGGATCCCGAAGGAGAAGATGAGAAGGAGGATGAGCTGGTCGGGGCTCTTCGCCCTGCGGAAGATCCGGCTGGAGAGATGCAGGAGGTAGCCGCTCTCGTGGAGCGCCACCCCCACCACGAACATCCCGAAGAGGAAGATCATGACGTCCGGGTTGATTGCCCCGACGGCCGATGCGGGCGATATCTGGCCGGTGACGAGAACGGCCACCGCGCCGATGAGCATGATCTGCCAGATCTTGAGGGTGAACCTCCCGATCCTGCGGATCGCGATCCCGAGAAAGACGAGGACCAGGACGATGACGGGGATGGCCGGTGCAAACGCCATGGGATCTCATCGGACAGGGCCGGACCCTGCGGGAGCCTCCCCGTCGCCGAGGAGGTGGCCGATGATCTTCCTGTAGAGGCCGGGCGAGTGCTCGTCCTCCCCCGCCTCGAGGGAAGGGTTGTCGTTCACCTCGATGACAAAGGGGGTGCCGTCTTTATCCTTGATATCGACCCCATAGAAGCCTCCCCCGATGGCGTTCGCGGCCTGGACGGCGGTATCGAGGATGGGTAAGGGAACCTCGCCGAGGGGGGCGCTCTTCACCGCGCAGTACACGACATGGCCGTTCACCGTGGCCTGGATCTTGAAGGTCTCCTGGGGGATGATGTACTGACAGGCATAGAGGGGCTCCCCGCCGAGCACCCCTACCCTCCAGTCGAAATCACTCTCGATGAACCTCTGGGCCACGATCCAGTCCGACATCTTGATGAACCTCTTCGCCGTCTTCAGGAACTCGGGGACGGTGTGCACCTTCTCGACCCTGAGGGAGAATGAGGTGGAGGGTTCCTTGAGGATGAGGGGCGATCCCAGCTCTGAAAAGAGGTCCCCTGCGTCCTTCTCGGTCAGCTCCCCCTTCCTGACGAAGACGGTCTCGGGGATCCTCACCCCCTCCTGCATGAGGTGGAGGTACATGTTCACCTTGTCCGAGCAGATCTGGATGGATGCCGGGTCATCGATGACCGGGATGCCCCTGAGCTCCGCCATCTTCGCGGCCACGAAGCTGATGTTCATCGGGTCCGTCCGGCTCCTGATGAAGAGTCCGTCGACCTTCCCGATCTTTGCGATCTCGACAGGAAAGATGAAGTAGACCGTGTGCCCCATCGACTCGGCAGAGTCCCTGAGCTTTATCAGGGCCGTGAGCTGCTCCGAGTTCCCCAGCGTCTGCCGGTCAACAAAGAGCCCGAGCCTACCCATTGCACTCACCTGCAAGGATCTCCTCGAGGATACCCTTCTCGCCGCGGGAGAGCTTGGAGTAGCGGACCGGGGTGATGGACGAGAGCCGGTAGGTATCGGTGAAGACCGAGATGACCTCCATGAGGGGGATCCTGAAGAGCCGGTACGCCCGGGCTGCAAGGTCCGCGAGGGGCTCCGGGGCATCTGCTGTCCGCCCGAAGACGGCGACGCAGGGTACTATCTCTGCGGACTCGGGGACAGGCTGGTAGCAGAAGGGGTACTTCCCGTTGCCGGTGATATACTTGATGACCGGATCAGCGGTCTCGAGGTCCCGCACCAGGCTGTACTCCGAGGGATCCGCGAAGTAGGAGATCCCGTAGAGGATAGAGGGGACGGGCACGCGCTCGTCAGAGATACCCCACTCGCAGACAGGGATACCGGCCCCTTTCGCGCGGGTGAGGCAGACCGGCACCACATACGCCTCGAGGAGATCCCGGGTGGAGGGGACGGTCTCCTTGCCTTCCATCTCGAGGGTGAGGATCCGGTAGTAGGCCTCCGTCTTGTACGAGTAATCCTCGCTGATGATGTAGGTGAGGCCGCCCCGCACCCTCTCGTGGATGAGGTCCCGCCGGAGAAGCCTGCCCGTGTTCTTTATCAGAGGAGATCCCCCCGGGTATGCGAGGGGTTCTTCCTGAAAGGGATCTCGCAGAACGGGCATCCATCCCCCGGGGGGCTATCCATGACTCCTGCCCAGGGAGAGGGATCATGGCGAAGGGATCGTACCTGTGTCAATTGCATCGGTGGCAGAAGAGCTGAAATACCTGACACACCCTCCCGGTGTCCATGATGTAGTATGGGAATCCCGTTATTTCATTCTATCGCGGGGCCGGAACCCTGCGCCGGCGGGAGCAGGCGGGTCTCCATCCCGATGAGACCCGGTATCACTCGATGGTGATCCGCTCGCCGGTGACCATGTAGTGGACCTTCTCGGCCATCTTGCAGGCATGGTCCCCGCAGCGCTCCAGGTAGCGGGCGACAAGTATGTAGTTCGTACAGATGGGGATCTTCTCCGGATCCCCGGTCATCGCTGCGATGCACTCCTGGAAGGTTGAAAAGAAGAGGGCATCGACCTCGTCGTCCCGCTTCCCGATGGACTCTATGGGGGAGATGCTGTCGGTCGCGTATGCCTTGAGGCCTGCCTCGACCATGCTCGTGACGATCTCGGTCATACGGGGGATGGAGAAGAGGCCGGGAACGGGTGGCATCTCCGAGACCTTGTTCAGGCCCACCACGATGTCCCTGCCGTAGATCCCGATCCGGGTGAGGTAGGTGATCATCTTCAGGGTACAAGCGATGGTGCGGAGGTCCGATGCCATGGGCTGGTAGAGGGCCATGAGCCTGAGGGCCTCCTCCTCGATGGAGTCATCCCACCGGGTGAGATCCTCTCTCCGGTTCAGCACCCAGGCTGCACACTCCAGGTCCCGGTTCTTCAATGCGCGGACCGCTATCTTGAGCATGGTCCGCGAGAGGAAACCCATCTCAAGGGTGTGCTCCTTCATCATGTCCAGTTCAAGATGGAACTTCTCGACCATTCTGTCACCTACCCGAACCGGCCTGTCACGTAGTTCGCAGTGAGCTCTTCTCTGGGGTTCTCGAAGATCTGAGTTGTCTCTCCAAACTCAATGAGCTTTCCGAGGTACATGAACCCGGTGAAGTCCGAGACCCTGGCCGCCTGCTGCATGTTGTGGGTGACGATGACCACGGTGTAACTCCGCTTGAGGATATCGATGAGGTTCTCGATCTTTGCGGTTGCGATGGGATCGAGGGCCGAGCAGGGCTCGTCCATGAGGATGATCTCGGGCTCGACCGCAAGGCAGCGGGCGATGCAGAGCCGCTGCTGCTGCCCGCCCGAGAGCCCGGTCGCCGGATCATGGAGCCGGTCCTTCACCTCGTTCCAGAGGGCCGCGTTGTGCAGGCTCTCCTCCACGATCCGGTCCAGCTCCTTCTTCTCCGTGATCCCATGGATCCTCGGGCCATAGGCGACGTTGTCGTAGATGGACTTGGGGAACGGGTTGGGCTTCTGGAAGACCATACCCACCCTCTTCCTGATGGTCACGACATCGGCCGAGGGGCTGTAGATATCCTCACCATCGATGAGGACGCTGCCCTCGACCCTGCAGGTATCGATCAGGTCGTTCATCCGGTTGAAGACGCGGATGAGGGTGGACTTCCCGCACCCCGAGGGGCCGATAAGCGCCGTAACCCGGTTCCTCTCGACGTCCATGGTGATATCGGCAAGGGCCTGCTTCTCCGCGTACCAGAGGTTCAGGTTCTTTGTCGTGATGATAGATGGGCGCTTCTCCATGGGTTTACCACCTCACGGTCTTCTGGTAATGGTTCCGCAGGAGGATCGCCATGCTGTAGATCCCGATGACGAGGGCCAGGAGGACAAGGGCGGTGCCGTACTGGTTCGTCTTTGCACCCGGCACATTCGTGGCAAGGATAAAAAGGTGGTAGGGGAGGGCCATGACCGGGTCGAGGAGGGATGCAGGGAGGAACCGCTGGGAGAACACTACCGCGGTGAACATGATGGGGGCGGTCTCCCCCGCCGCCCTCCCGATGGCAAGGATGGCGCCGGTGAGGACCCCTGGCATTGCGGGGGGGAGCACCACCCGGCTCACGGTCTGCCACCCGGTTGCGCCGAGTGCCAGGCTCCCTTCCCTGAGGCCCTGGGGGACGCACTTCAATGCCTCCTCGGTGGTCCGGATGATAGTCGGGAGGACCATGAGCCCCAGGGTGACCTGCCCCGCGAGGAGGGACACCCCGAGGCGGAGGTAGAGGACGAGGAATGCGAAGCCGAAGAGGCCGAAGACGATGGAGGGTGTCCCGTTCAGGAGGTCCACACCGGTCCTCGCGAGCCTGACCAGGCGCCCCTCCCGGGTGTACTCGACCAGGTAGATGGCGGCACCGATACCGACAGGAAGGGCCATGCCGATGGCCCCTGCCACCAGGTACACGGTGCCCACGATAGCCGGGAAGATCCCCCCGCTCCTCCCCAGGTCCCGTGGCACTCCGGTGAGGAATTCCCAGGAGATGGCAGGGAGGCCGTTTGCGACGATATTCCAGAGGATGACCCCCAGGATGAGAACCACGAGGAGGGTTGCGCAGGTCAGGAGGGAGAAGGCGATCTTCTCGGCGATTCGTGGCGATACCTTCCTCCGGAGCAGGATGAAACTGACAGTCGCAGCGAGGATGGCTGCAGCCGCCAGGTGCCCGGCGGAGAGATCGATGGCGAAGAGCACGAGGCCTCCCAGGAGAACGGTTGCCGGGAGCCGGAGCCATGAGAAGATACCCCTCAGGCTGCGGGTGATCCTGTTCCGGAAGGGGACGCTCCTCCCGGTCTCGCACCTGGCAACCGGCACGGGTCCGCTCCGGATCCTCCCGATGACCACCGTCGCCACCATGTTCACGAGGAGGGTGATGGCGAGGAGGAGGAGGGCGACCCCGAAGAGGGCATGGTAATGCGCGCTCCCGGAGGAGACTTCCCCCATCTCGATCCCCAGGGTGCCGGTGAGGGTCCGGATGGGGGAGAAGACGTTCGTGATGGGACGGGGGATGATGGCTGCGTTCCCCGTGACCATGAGCACCGCCATCGTCTCCCCGAGGGCTCTCCCCGTGCCCAGGATGACAGCCGCGGTGATCCCCGAGAAGGCCGAGGGGATCACCACCCGGCTCATGGTCTGCCACCGGGTGGCTCCTACGGCCAGGCTGCCTTCCCGGAACTCGTGCGGAACAGCCCTGATGGCATCCTCGGATACGGAGGTGATGGTGGGGAGGGCCATGATGGCGAGGAGGATGGAACCGGCGAGCCAGGTAAGCCCCGACTCCAGGCTGAAGGTGACCCGGAGGACCTCTGTCAGGATGACCAGGCCGAAGAAACCGTACACAACGGACGGGATCCCTGCCAGGAGCTCGATGGCAGGCTTGAGGACGCTTCTCATCCGGGAAGAGGCGATCTCGGCGGTGAAGACGGCGCATCCCAGCGAGAGGGGGATGGCGATGACCATGGCGCCGAGAGTAACGAGGATGGTGCCAACGATGAGGGGAAGGGTGCCGTACTCCGGCGGGGTCCCGGTCGGATTCCAGGTACCTCCGGTGATGAAGTTCCAGATCCCCGCCAGCGGGAAGATGGGGGAAGCCTCGAGGAAGAGGTAGGCGAGGATGAAGAGTACTGAGATGATGGCGGCGAGGGATGCAAGGAGGAGGAGCGCCTGGATCGCCCCCTCCTTCTTCAAAGGCCGCGGGAACGCGGGTATGCCGAGGGGTGCCGGATGGGCGGGAGGAGAGCAGGTGGCCTGGGGGCTCTGCAGATCCGGGCCGGGATGGGATACATCCCCGGTGGATTGTCTCCCGATGAACACTGGGGGGTTCACTCTGTCTCTCCGATCATCCCTCCGAGAAAGGGTGAGGTTCAGGACTGGAGGGGCACGAAGCCCTGGTCCTGGACGATCTTCTGCCCGTCAGGGGAGAGGATGAAGTCGATGTAGTCCTTCGCGAGCCCTGTCGGCTGGCCCCGGGTGATCATGTACAGGGGCCGGGAGATGGGATACTGGTGGGCGAGGACTGTCGTGACGGTCGGGGTGATCGCCTGGCCGTTCGAGTAGAGCTTCAGGGCCTTGACGCTGGGATCGACAAAGCCGAGCCCCACGTAGCCGATGGCCGCCGGGGTCTGGGCCACGGTCTGCGCCACTGCACCGTTCGAGTTCATCTCCCGCATGTCGGACCTGTACTTCTCGCCCTTCATCACGAAATCGCTGAAGTAGACCCGTGTCCCTGAGGCGCTGTCCCGTCCGATGACCACCGGGTAGGTGAGGGTGCCGCCCACAGAGTTCCAGCCCTGGAAGGTGCCGTTGTAAATCCCCCGGACCTGGTCAAGGGTCAGCGCTGTCACCGGGTTGGAGGGGTTGACGATGAGGACGACGGCGTCGGTCGCAACATCAGTTGGTACAAGGCTCGGGTACTTGGCCATCTCGGCACCGGTGATATCCCGGGAGGACATCCCGATATCGGTGGTGCCCGCCCCGATGGCCTGCACCCCTACGCCCGACCCTCCGCCGGAGACCAGGATGTCAGCCCTGGGGTTCTTCTCCATATAGGCGTCGGCTGCTGCCTGGGCGATGGGGAAGAGCGTGGTCGAACCGGTGACACTCAGCTTCCCCGCAATCTGCTGGACGACGTACGTGCCCGACGGTGCAGGGCTGACAGTTGGGGAGGGTGTCATTGTTCCCGTCGGCTGAACCGGTGGAATTGTGGCCGGAACCGTGGTCGCCGGGGCCGGTGCACCGGTGGTCACTACCGTCTGGGGGGTGGTCTGCGGTGCTCCGCCGCCGGTGCAACCCGCGGCAATAATGGCAAGGAGCAGGGCTCCCGCCACGAGAAGGGTTACGATGCAATGCTGCTTCTGAAAAGGTGCCATTCCGTCACCGCTCAGGTACTCGGCGGGCTCGTTATATAGTGATGCCCGATGTAAAATCTATATCTATATATATCTCCAATAGATACATAGAGGTATAAAGAGTTCCCGGAGCTGTCGGCATGGAGATGCGGAAGGTTCAGGTCACGGGCGGGGCGTCGTACATCATCTCCCTCCCCAAGGACTGGGCCAGGGCCCAGAAGATCAAGAAGAACGACCCCATCGGGGTGCTCGTACAGCCCGACGGGACCCTCCTCATATCTCCAAAGCTTACGGAAGAGAAAGCGCGGAGGGAGCGCACCTTCGAGGTCCCCCGGGACATGGACCCGGTCTACCTCTTCAGGCTTCTCATCGCCACCTATATCGCGGGCTACTCCGTCATCCGGCTCCGGTCGGCCTCCACGCTGCCGCCCTTTGTCAGGACCGCTGTCAGGGATTTCACCCAGATGACGATAGGCCAGGAGGTATCCGAGGAGACAGATTCCTCCATCACCATCAAGGACCTCCTCAACCCCATGGAGATGCCCCTGGACCGGACCCTGAGCCGGATGGCGGTCATCGTCCGCTCCATGCACCTGGACGCCATAAACGCTCTTATCGCCACCAATGAAACTCTTGCTGCCGATGTCATCAAGCGGGACAACGACGTGGACAGGCTCCACTGGCTCGTTGCCCGCCAGTACAACCTGATCCTCTCGGACCCGAACCTCGGCCGGTCCATGAAGATCACCCCGGGCACGGCATCGACCTGCTACGTCCTCTCGCGGATCATCGAGCGGATCGGGGATCACGGGGTCAGGATCGCAAAGAACGCCGAGAAGCTCATGGAACGGAGGCTCGAGACCTCGGAGAAGACCTCCCTCGCGGAGTCCATGGATATCGCCCTCGACCTCTTCTCCCGGGGCATGGACGCCTTCTCTGCAGCTGACCTCGAGGCCTCCCACCGTATCATCGGGATGACCGCCCCCCTCGAGGAGCGGTGTGCCGGGATGGAGACCATGGCCCAACACCACAAGGGCGAGATCGCCACTGCCCTCGTTGCCGTCATCAGCTCTATCCGGCGCATCGGGGAGTACACCGAGGATATCTGCGAGAACACCATGAACCACCTTGTGGCCGAGGGGATGCCCGAACCTGCAACGGGACCCGGGACCTGATGACGGGGAATGGACTCCCCTATCCTCAAACGCCGGGAAGGTACTCATTCAGCCAGATAAAAACACAGTGTGCCCCGGTTTCACCAGGCTTCCTCATCCTGCCTGGCCGATGCTTCCGGGACCTGCGAAAGACCCACCAGCTGCGCGGCCTTTGCCCGCCCCCTGCAGCAGCATCACCTCCCTTTATCATGGCAATCCCGTTTCCGGCCATGCTTATGAACTGATCTGCACCCGCTCCTTCTGCCACGCCCATCCCCCGAGCCTGCCCTGTTCGGTGCAGCGGACCAGCCTGGAGGTGAACTTCACGTCTGCCCGCGGGAAATGGGAGATATCCTCGATGTAGTTCTTCAGATCTCCGATGAGATGGAGATCCCAGGTCTTCACAGTGAACTTCCAGCCGCCTACCTGAAAACTGGGGTAGGTTCCCGATTCACCGGATACCGATTTTGGACCAGTTTCGGGAGGAAGACACTCATGATCCTCCTCCCTGTCGAACCAATGAAGGAGGGTGCCCTCTCCGGTGTCCTTCCGTTTCGGCCCCGGGTCCACCACCATGCGCTCAAGGACAGCAGCACTGCAGCCATCCGAGTTCTCACAACCTGTGTTCCTCACCATGAAAGAGAGATCACACAGAAAGTATATAAACAATCTGTCTGTATATATATATCTATATATATAGTTATACCTCTCAATTCTATATATAAGACCGGAGCACCGGCTGACGTGCGGGGGTACCAATTTGAGCCTGTCCTCAAAGATGTACCGGGGAAAAATATCCGAAAGGGTCATCTGTTCTCCGGGGCGGCCGATGTCTGCTCCGGGTTCCAGAAACTATAACATGATCCGCGGATCAAGGAGTAATCCGGGGTGGTGCAGTGGAGGGTTCCCCTGTGATCGAGGTCGATGACCGCACGTTCCATGACCAGGTGGAGAAGGCGAAGCTGCCTGTGGCGGTGATGTTCTATACCCCGACATGCGTTCATTGCCGTGCCATGGCGCCCTACTATGCCCAGTACGCCCAGGAATACCGGGACAAGGTCCTCTTCGCCCGCGTCGATGTCTCGGTGAACCTCTTCACGGGCGAGCGCTACGGGGTGAAAGGTACCCCGACCTTTAAGTTCTTCTGCCAGGGCCGCCCGGTCACCGAGCTCGTCGGGGCGGTCTATCCTGCGATCCTGAAGCGGACGGTGGACGAGGTCCTCGTCCACGGGAAGGACTGCATCAGCACGTCCACCGAGATCGACTACGATATCACCGGCTACGCGTGAACGTATCCCTTCTCCCTGAAACAGGCTGGCTCCCCCCATGTACCCATTATATCAGGATTGCGGAGGAAATATTTTCAATAAGGGCTTCTTTTTCGCTATCGTGAAAGGGAGAGCGAAACCCTCTTTACCCTCCAGAGAGTATGGCTAGCTATGGATCTGATCGGTGTTCTCGTCCTCTTCCTGGTCATCATTGTCTTTGCGGCGGTCGTGTACTTTGTCATCAGGAATATCGGCCACCTGGTGATCAACTCCATCGTCGGGCTCCTGACCCTTTTTGCCGTCAACTACTTCCACCTGATGCAGTATTTAGGGAAACCCGATATCGGGATTGACTGGATCACGGTCATCATCTGCGCCCTCGCCGGGCTGCCCGGGGCGATTCTCCTGATAATCCTCGCCTTCTTCGGGATCACCCTCTGATCCCGGGGGTTCCGGATTTTTGACTTCTCCCTCCGGAAGGTCAGGGATCCGCCGTCACCGGTTCAGTATTCATCCTGGGTCTTTGACGCCACCACGTCCTCGACCTCGGGGGTGAGGAGCCAGAGCGCCTCGTGGACCTTCTCCCGGATCAGGGGATCTTTATGGTCCTGTATCCGGTCGAGCCTTTCGATCACCCCGTGGCTGACCAGGGCTTCTTCTTCTCCAGCGGTTGCGATGGCGATGATGATCGCAATCGCCGATCGGACGATGTGAATATTTCTGTCTCCGAGGAGGTCGGTGATGATCCCGATACCCTCCCCGAGAATCAGGTCGTCCGGCCTCCAGTCCTCATCCTCGGTGCTCACCGCAAGGGCCTCTGCCGCTGTCTCCCGCACATTCTCCCTCGGATCCACGAGCCGGGCGAGCAGGTCCTCTGTGAGCTCGCGTTGTGCCTCCAGTTCTTCTGACATCTTTCCTCCTGCCTCTTCAGGTCAATGGTCGGGGAGGGTACGCACGGGATGGGTTAAAAACCTGATGGTCCCCTCTCGATCCCCGCCGGTGAATGGGGTCGGTTCCATGGCGGCAGGAAAAAGGTTGATCTCCTATTTCTTCAGGGAGTCCCTGATCTCGGTCAGCAGCTGGACTTCCTTGCTGGGCGGGGCCGGTGGAGCCTCCTTCTCCTCTTTCTTCATCATGTGGGTAATCATCCGCACAATGAGGAAGACGACGAGGGCGATGATGATGAAGTTGATGATGGTGTTGATGAAGGCGCCGTAGGCGATCACGGGTGCACCTGCCACCTTGGCAGCGGCGAGGCTGGCATACCCCTTTCCCGAGAGATCGATAAAGAGGTCAGAGAAGTTCACTTTCCCCAGCAGGAGACCGATGGGAGGCATGATGACATCGTTCACGAAGGAAGTGACGATCTGCCCGAAGGCGATACCGATGATGATACCCACGGCGAGGTCGACAACACTCCCCCGCATGGCGAACGCCTTGAACTCGGAGACAATACCCATACAGAAAACACCTCGGACAAAGGAAGGAGAAAACCCCTATTTATCCGTTGTGGAATGGTGGGAGAAACGACGGGCCGATCCCGCGCCTGCCCTCTCTGCCTCATCTTTTGCAAGGTGAGAGAAAGCGTATATAATCCATCTGCTCACGCTGGTATCATGAAACCGATCCAGGTTCTCGGGATCCTGCTCGTCATCTCCCTCGCGGCGAACCTGTACCTGGCATTCTTCCCGATACAGGGAAGCCAGGCAAATCTCACGGATTTTTCAGGCCAGATGAATATGCTTGAATCCGAGAACGCACGCCTCTCCATGCAGGTGGACAGGGACAATGCCACCATCGGGGGGTACCAGAGCCAGCTCGGCCTCTACCGGCTCCAGCTCCAGGAGCTGACCGGCCTCATCAACGTATCCCCGTCGGGGACGGGGCCGGTCGGGTCGGCGGTCCTCCAGGGCCCGGCAGTCCTCCAGCAGATCCAGTACAACGGGAACAGCCCCTATGCCCAGGGACAGGTCGTCCAGTCGGGGGTCATGCTGAACATCACGGCCGAGGTGAAGCCCGGGAAGGGCCGGGTCCTCGTGGATACGCAGCCTCTCATGGGGGTCGTCTTCCAGGACGCGGCCAACACCGCGGTCTTCGTCGCCCAGAACAGGACCGGGGTCTCCCTCGTGGGAAGCGACGTCATCTTCTCCATCAATGCACCGGGCCAGGTCCCTTCCGTCGACGGGCCGAGTGCAGGTGCGCTCATGACCCTGCTCGTCATCTCCGCGGTCGAAAACAAGCCCCTCCGTGAGGACGTGACCCTCACCGGGACCATCGACCAGGACGGGAATGTCGGGGCCATCGGCGGGGTCGTCGAGAAGGCCCAGGCCGCAAAGGACTCCGGGAAGGCCCTCTTCCTCCTCCCGCGGGCGAACGCGAACCTCCTCCTCTACACCCAGCAGACCAGGCAGCTCTACGGCTTCACCGTCATCCAGCAGGTCCCGAAGAGCGTGGACGCGAAGACCTATGTCGAGGCAAATATCGGGGTGCCGGTCCAGTACGTCGATACCATCGATGACGTCCTGAGGATCGCCACCGCAACGGGCTAGGGACCCGATGCCAGATCACGACCGGTTCCCAACCGGTCGGATCGGGGCCCATATCGCGACAGAGGTCGCTCCGGGTCGGTTTCATTGAAACCTCTGTATCGCGACTGCGGTCGCTCAGGGTCGGTTTCATTGAAACCTCCCCAACCCAAAATCATATTGCCCCCCACCCCCATCACTCTCTGGTTTCGGACTCCGAAGCCTCTCACGAGGAGTTGTCATGCCGCAGGAAAAGACATACCCGTACCCGTCCGGTGACGGGGAGGTGAAGTGGGTCTCCACAGGATGGCTCGCGGATCACCTGAAGGACAGGAACCTCCAGATCATCGATTCCCAGCCGAATATCCACGACTACCTGAGGGGGCATATCCCGGGCGCCCTCTACGTCGAAGAGAACCATTTCAGGATAGCAAAGGAGAGGCCCGGGATCTTCCTGCCTCCCGAGATGGCCGAGCTCCTCTTCCGGAGGCTGGGCATCCGGCCCGATCTCCCGTTGGTGGTCTCTTCGAGCTCCGGCCCCCTCTCGGCCTGCACCACCTTCATCGGCGACGGCCTCGAGCAGACGATGCTTGCCTACACCCTGGCGCGGTACGGCCACAGGAAGGTCCACATCCTTGACGGCGGTGTCGATAAGTGGCAGGAGGAGGGGAGGCCGCTCTCGCAGACCTTCCCGAAGGTCGTGGAATCGGACTTCAGGGTCCAGCTCAGACCCGAATTCATCGCGGATTACGGCGAGGTGAAGGCCATGAAGGACCGGCCCGACGTCATCCTCCTGGATGCCCGGCCCTCGCCCGTGTACGAGGGACAGGGGCCCTGGATCAAGCCGGGGCATATCCCGGGCGCGGTCAGCCTCCCCTGGAAGAGCCTCATGGACGACAGGAACAAGAAGCTCCTGAAACCCGACGACCAGATACAGGCCATCCTTGCCGAGAAGAAGATCACCCCCGACAAGAATATCATCTGCTCCTGCGGGACAGGGAGGGAGGCGACCAACGAGTTCTGCCTCTTCAAGTTTTACCTCAAGTTCCCGAAGGTGAAGATCTACGAGGGGTCCTTCACCGAATGGTCCATGTACCCCGACAATCCCACCGTGACCGGGAAGAACCCGCGGTAGCTCTCTTCAGGAAATGATTTCATGGAGGATGCGGAGCAGGTTTGCGAGGAACCGCCGCTGCCTCTCCATCCTCCGAACAAAGATGGCCTCTTCTGAGATGAAGAGCTCTTTTAAGTGGTAGATATCCGTCTTCGGCGAGAAGAATACGTAGATGGGTACCCCCGCGAGGATGACGAGCCCGCCCACGAGCTTGTCGAAGAAGGACGTGGAGATGAGGAGATAGATGCAGATGGCGATCCCGATCCAGGGCAGGATCCTCTGGCCATGGAGCGTATCCTTCTTTCCCAGGGAGAGGATGGTGAGGGCGAGGCATGTGACGAGGAAGGAGAAGGCCAGGTTGAAGACCGCGAAGGAGATGAGGCCCGAGATCCCGGCGACCAGGGAGAGGAAGAACGCGATGACCCCCTCGATGACGAGGGCGGCGAACGGGGTCCCGTACCGGGGGTGGACGAGGGAGAAGACCTTCGGGAAGAGGCCGTCGATGGCCATGGCGTACGAGAGCCTGGCGGTCCCGAGGATCCCGCTCTCGTCCGATCCCGAGACCGATACGAGGGCCCCTGCTGTCATGAAGGCTGCCCCGACGCCCCCGAACAGTGCCGCCCCGACCAGGACGAGGGGGGTGTTGGTCCCGGCGAGGGTCTCCCAGGGCACCGTGCCGAAGACCACGAAGTTTGTTGCGAGATAGAACGCCGTAACGATGACCATGCCCGAGATGATGGCCTTCGGGATGTTCCTCTTCGGGTCCTTCACCTCGCTCGCAGGAAACGTCCCCAGCTCGAAGCCGACGTAGGCCCAGAAGATGAGCACGAGCGCGGTGCCGAAATTCGCGAACCCGAGGGGCGCGAGGGGGGTATAGTTCGCGACAAATCTCCCCGGGCCGAGGGCGAAGGTGCCGAGGCCCACGACCACCAGGGCGAGGAGGGGGAGGAGCTTCACCATGGTCAGGAGATCGTTCACCCTCCCTGCAGCCTTCACCCCGAAGATGTTCACGAGGGTAAGCGCGGCGAGGAAGAGCCCCTTGACAAGGATCTGCTGGAGGGTGGAGAGGGGGATGAAGAACCCCAGGTACTGGGTGAAGGCGATGGCAAAGACCGGGAGGGAGAGGATCTCAGCGATCCAGAGGGACCAGCCCGCGATGAAGCCGTAGAAGTCATCGAATGCCTCCGAGACGTAGGCAAAGGGGCCTCCCACGAGGGGGAGGTAGTAGCTGCAGTAGGCGAAGACCAGGGCGAGGACCGTGGCGCAGACCGCGGCGGCGATCCAGACCATGATGGCGAAGGGTCCGATGAGCCCCGCCGTGAGGGCCGAGGCGACGTAGATGTCAGCCCCGATGATGGACCCGACGACGATGTTCGTCAGGTCGAAGAGGGAGAGGTCCCGCCTGAGTTCCATGCCCGTGGAGGGTATGTGACCATCTCCTTCATGAGAGTATTGATCCGGGGACCGTGGTGAGGACGATGAGGGCCACCCCCGCTATCATGATGAGGGCGCCGAGGATCCTGTACCGGATCCCCTCCTCCCTGAAGACGAACCCGCCGATGAGGACCGAGAAGAGGATCGAGAGCCTCTTCACCGCGATGACATAGGGGACGATCTGGAGGGTGTACGCGAGGTTGATGGCAACGGTCTCACCCGCGAGCGCGAGGCCGAGGGCGAGTGCCGCGGAGACGGCCGCGCCCCGAGGGACCCGCCGAAAGCTCCCCCTGGCGAGGGCGATCCCGGCAAAGACGCCACCGATATAGAGGTTCACGAGCGCCGACCCGAAGACGGTGTCCGACGCGAGGACCACCGCCTTGTCATAGGGGAGGGAGAGGCTGTAGAGGAACGCCACCCCGAGCATGGTCACGATCCCCTCCCAGCGTGTCCCGTTCCGCGGAGGTGAGGCGCCAGGTCTGCCCGGGGATAGCTGGATGCAGAATGCACCTGCGACGATGAGGAGGATCCCCGCCATCCCGGCAGCCGTCGGGATCTCGCCCAGGACCAGGTACGAGGTGCCCATGAGAAAGACCAGGGTGAAGGTGATGAGGGGAACGGAGAGGGAGAGGTCGGTCCTCCGCAGGGTGATGAAGACGAGGGCGGCGGCGATGATGTTGATGGTCCCCGTGACAAGGACCGGCTGGACGAGGGCGGGGGAGATCTCCGGTACGCCCTTTGCGAAGGATATGAGGAAGAGAAGCGCCGAGGTCGCAAGGAAGGCGCCCGCAGCGAGCACCTCGTTTGCTACCGACGGGAGGAACCGCTTCGCAAGGGCGTAGTACCCCGCGTCCAGGGCGGCTCCCACGAAGGCGAGGATCGCCCAGAGCATACCGGATCATCTCTCCATGTCGGGTAATAAGATACCGGCCAGTTCGATCCGGTATGTCCGCCGCCCGAAAAGAATTATCCTCTCTCGGATCAGCAGCAAAGACTCAATTATGCTTTAATATCATTATATCTGAGTAATATTAATAATGTTCAAAGTAGAAACATTTTTATTGAAGAGGTGAGATCAGCATGTTTCTGCTGATCATAGCGTGCAAGGGTAGATGTCTCTCCCGTCGGAGCGGATCCCATCAATCCACCGTCATGGGGGACGTGCTATCCCGTGGAGCGTCTCCCTCCCTCCATCCTCTCTCCCGGGGTGAGCTTTCGTGACGAGGGGCCGGATTGTCCTCGTGCTCCTCCTCCTTGCCGCTCTCAGCCCTGGGTGCCTTCATGCCGGAAGGTACGGTTCACCGGCGGCCGCCCCGGACCTCCCTGCTCCTTCACCCCCTCCCGCCCCACCGGTCCTGCCTGCGGCGCCAACCCTACAGGCACCCGTGACGGAGACCCCCGCTGTGGCAGTGCCAACCCCCCTTCCGGTCCAGGGAGACCAGGCGGCACTCCGGCTCGCCTTCAACTTCACCTCCGGCCGGTCCGCGTCCGTGGTCACCGCAACCCTGGATCCCGCAGCCCCCCTTCCGACCGGGGGGGGCGGGGACTGCCCCCTTGCATCCTGGCAGCCGGGCGAGGAGGGGGCCCTTGCCTCTTATTATACCGGCATCTTCAAGGACCCCAGTGAGGATGGCCTCTTTTCCAGCCTTCTTTCCGATCTCCGCAGGATCCGGAGGATGGAGGGGCTGAATGATGACCAGTACCTCGAGCTCATGGTCAACTTCGTCCAGCAGATCCCCTACGATCCCCAGGCACCGGTCTGCCCGAGGACACCTGCCGGGGTCATCCTGGACGGGAAGGGCGACTGCGACGAGAAGAGCCTCCTCCTCCTCGGGCTCCTGTACCGGGAGGGCTACGATGCCGCGATCCTCCTCTTCCCCGATAAGCACCATGCCACCGCGGGGATCCGGATCGAGACCGAAGGGATTCCGTCCTTCCGGGTCTATGTATACGGGGGGCGGAAGTACGTGTACATCGAGACCACCCGGCCCTCCTTCATCGGCCTCTACCCCGACGACTTCGCGAACGAGGACCCGGTCATCATCCCGACCGGGGACGGGGGCATCACCTACCATGCCATTAACGACGTGATGCATATCGTCTCCACCCAGAAGAGGATGGAGGAGAAGATGAAATGGCTCGCAGGGGCCTGCGCGGAGATGCTCCCTGAGATCCGGTCCCTCGAGAGCAGGCTCACTGCCAGTACCTCGTATACAACCCAGGACGAGTACGATGCCGATTATTCCCGGTACACCACCCTTGGCACCCGGTACAACAACAATGTCGAGGAATTCCGGCAGATCAACGAGGTGTACCAGTACATCCTGGACCACCAGTCCGACCGCGAAGGGGTGAGCGGGAGGATCGCGAACAGCAAGGTGGAGAACCTGCTGTAGGGCAGCCCTCCCCGGTTCCGGATTCGACGGAAGGGAGGGCAACGGGAAGATTTGATCTCCTCGCCGCATGCTCTTCCGCCGGGGACTGTCCGGGGGGTCCTTCTTTGGCCGGGAGCCCGCTCCTCCCCTACCCGGCGCGTCGCCTCATAGGCTGCACCTGCGCCATCCCGAGATCCCCCATAGCGAAAGAGTAGCGTTCGGCGATGGCAGGCGGCAACTCCTCTTCAGGGATGGACTCAAAACCGAAGGTGCGGTAGAAGGGTTCGAGCTCGACCGTGGAGTGCATGTACAGGTCCTCGCTCCCGCAGGCGGGGACCAGGGCTGCGAGGAGCCTCCTCGCATACCCCCTGTTCCTGAACTCCTCCAGGACAAAGACCCCGTCAACCTCCAGGCCGTCCGGGTGCCTGCGGCACCGGGCCACCCCTGCCGGGACCCCGTCGGCGAAAGTAACAAAGATGCGGTCGGTCTTTTGGTCAGTCTTCAGCTGGTGGTAGTGGAGCCAGATCCCGTCAGCGATGAAGAACTCAGGTGGCTTGAGCTCCCGGGCCACTACCTCGTAGTGGAGGTGCGGGTAGCGGACCAGGACAGGGCATCCCGCCTTCCCTGCGATGGCTGCGGCGGTGGACCCGATACCGACGGCCTGCACGTAGTCCCGCTTCCCGAACCGGGTGAGAAGGATCATAGAGACGTCCTCCTCCTCCGCCACCCTGAGAACCTCGGCGGCTGGCTCCCCGATGGCAAGGATGGTGCGGGCCTGGAACCCCGCCTTCTCCAGCTCCCCCTTCATCTCCTCAAGGCGCTTCCCGGCGTTCCCCCGGGCGATGGGGAAGTCCCAGCCGTGGATATCCCCCCCGAGGACGTGGAGGAGGAGCACCCCGCCGCCTTTCATGAGGCCGGGGAGGGACCCCACCGTATCGAGGGAGGGCTTCGAGAAGTCCACCGGGCAGAGGACCTTTGCGAAGGCCGAGCGGCAGTACTTCCCGAATGCCTCTCCCGCGTCGAGAGCCCTGTCGTGGACGACCAGGACCCCTGTTTTTGCATCCCTGAGGACCGCGGCCGAGACCGAACCCAGGACGAGGTTTTTCAGGGTCCTTCCCCGGGCGCCCAGGGCGATGAGGTCGGCCTTCTCTTTCGCCGCGACCGAGAGGATGGTCTCCGCCACGTCGTCATGGATGCGCTCGTGGACGAGGATCCTCACCGGGAGGTCCGGCCGCTCCGTCCATTTCTTTATCCCTTCCAGGTGGAGGAGCGACTCCCTGATCCGGGTCTCGACGGTGTGCTGGCCGTACGCCGTGGTCCGGTCCGGCCCCGGCTCCAGGACATGGAGGAGGATGAGGTCCTCGATCCCCGGGACCTCGGCGATGCAGTGGACGGTCCGCTCTGCATGGGGCGAGAAGTCCGTGGGGAGGAGGACCCGGGGGAACATGATACCATGGTGGGCACCCGGTTTCTTAAACCCGCTGGTATCTCCATGCCGCTGATCCCGGGATGATCCAGTCCAGGTACCCCGACCCGGCCTGTCGCCGGATTTGAGGGGGACAGTATCATTTTAATCGATCACGCCCCATTCTCTATCTCACAAGAGAGAAAGGAACGATAGACATGGCCAAACCCCCCAAGAACGACTTGAAAAACTCCCCCTCCCAGGTCTTCGCCAAAAAAGGAGTTATCGCTGGATTGATCCTCGTTGCCGCGATCATTTTTCTCGCTGCAATCGTCATCGCTACCGGGAACATGGGCGCATCCCCCGCTGTGCCACCGCAGGCCTGCGGCGGGACCGTGCTCACCTTCGTGAACGCTAACCTCGCACAGGCAGGTTCCACCGCAACGCTCGTGAATGTCACTGAGAAGAGCGGGATCTACGAGATCAATGTACAGTACCTGGGACGCGACATCCCCCTGTTTGCGACAAAGGACTGCACCCTTCTTTTCCCGAACTCACTCGCGCTCACGGGAACCCAGCCAACCGCCGCACAGCCCCAGGCAACCGCCGCGCCGGTGGCGTCCGCCAGCCCGGTGGTTGACCTCTACGTGATGGCCTTCTGCCCGTACGGGACCCAGGCCGAGGCCGCGATGCAGCCGGTCGCGAACCTCCTGGGTACGAAGGCGAATATCACGGTCCGGTACATTGTGAGCGTCCAGGGAACAACCGCCGCTTCTGTCAGCTCCCTGCACGGCCCATCCGAGGCGATGGAGGACCTGCGGCAACTCTGCATCAACCGGGACTATCCCCAGCAGCTCTGGCCTTATCTGACCGCTTACGACCGGGACTGCTACCCGAACTGGCAGAACGCCACCCAGCTCGATGCCTGCCGGGCGAAGACCATGCAGGCGCTGGGGATCGATGCCCAGGGGGTAGAGACCTGCGCCAACAGCCCGGGCGCGCTGGCATTGCTCTCGGCCGACGAGACGCTTTCGAATACCAATAATGTCCAGGCATCCCCGACAGTGATCATCAACGGGGAGGTCTACAACGGCGAAAGGACCCCCGATGCATACAAGCAGGCGATCTGCGCCCACTTCGCTACTGCGCCGGCGGAGTGCAGCGTCAACCTCTCCACCACGGGCACTGCTGCCACGGGTGGCTGCGGATAATCACTTTTTTCTGGACCCATTCTATCTTTTTCTCTGGCTGCACTGCTGTGTGACGGGCGGGAAATCTCCCTCCGCGGCAATCATGGAAGGCTGGATGATGCCTTCGTTAAAGGAGCCTCTTCCTCCAGCATATCAGGACCGATAATCCTGCAATTGCCCAGAGAGCTTCGAACCCAGGTGAACTGGTACCTGCTGGAGCGGCGGGGATCCCCATTCCTGAAACAGATGGAGCGGGAGTTGTTTCCCCTTCAGGAACAGATGGAGTGGGAGTTGTCTCACTTTCAGTAACCGGGGCAGGAGTTGATATTACCGTCGGAAGAGACGGCGGGGATCCTCCACCGATTCTTATGTAGCTGCGGTAATGAGCCTGAGTTGGGGCCATCGTGGTTGGAATTGGGGGTATGACACTGATATAGTCGGTCTCCGTTTTGCTGTTTGTACTTGAGGGGTTTGTGACCGATAGCATGACGGTATAGGTGCCGGGACTTGTGTAAGTATGCGTGGCATTCCTTGCACCTGCTGAGCTGGTATTAAACCAGCCCGTGTCGCCGAAGGACCAGTTCCATGACGTGGGATTGTTCGTGGAGAGATCCGTGAAGGTTACGGGGAGAGGGGCGGTGCCGGAAGTGGGAGTGGCGGTGAAGTCGGCAACGGGTGGCGGTACAGTCACCGTGATAGTCGTGCCCGGTGATGTGTTACTCCCCCCGGCATTCAAGGCCGTGAGGGTCACCGTGTAGGTCCCTGCTGAAGCGTACGTGTGGACCGTATTCTGCGTCTCGTTGAAAGTTCCGTCACCGAAAGACCAGTTCCATGACGTGGGATTGTTCGTGGAGAGATCCGTGAAGGTGACGGTTAGAGGGACGGTGCCGGAAGTGGGGGTGGCTGTGAAGTTGGCAACGGGTGGCAGGAAGCCGATGGCGTAGACTTTGTCATCATAGCTCCCAACGTAGACCACGCCGTCAACCACTGCAGGAGAGGATAACACATAGGATCCTGTAGTGAAGGCCCACTTCTGGGTGCCGTTTGCCGCATAAATGGCATAAACCATATTATCGTAGCTCCCAACGTAGACCACGCCGTCCACCACTGCAGGCGAAGAATCCACGAAAGATCCTGTAGTGAAGGCCCACTTCTGGGTGCCGTTTGCCGCATAAATGGCATAAACCATATTATCGTAGCTCCCGACGTAGACCACGCCGTCCACCACTGCAGGCGAAGAATCCACGAAAGATCCTGTAGTGAAGGCCCACTTCTGGGTGCCGTTTGCCGCATAAATGGCATAAACCATATTATCGTAGCTCCC